>QFCS01000305.1_pt1 | contig 87219 bp, 86 predicted proteins | sample 3576561 | NCBI WGS metagenome assembly QFCS01 | reverse complement strand
TGCGCAACTACGTGCGCGGTGCACTGGACGAGTGCTGTAGGTCGGGCCAGCCGAGGTTTTTCTCCTCAGGGAGAAACAACCGGAGCCGGAGCAAGGCGGAAGCGGAACGGGACGGGGCTCAAAGTCGCCGGCGGGGCGCGATTGCCGCGCCACCTAATTCTATTCTGAGAGGCAAGGCCGTCGCGCCCCGCTTCCCGGAACTGCTCCCCAATGGGAGCGCACTTAGCAATGGCCAGACGGCGAAAAGCCGGGCGTGGCGAGGATGGGCGCCGTCCGTCGCGTTTCGCCCGCGCGTCGCTTTCGGCCTCGCCTGGAATGACCTACAACTCGCCAGTCGAAAAGACCGAGGAGCGCCCGATGTCCGATCCTGTCCGCACCACTCGCCTGCCCTCCGGGGTCCAAGTGCCGGTGCTTGGGCTCGGCACCTGGCACATGGGCGAGGACCGTCGCCGCACAGCCGACGAAGTCGCCGCCTTGAAGCTCGGCCTCGACCTCGGCATGACCCTCGTCGACACTGCGGAAATGTACGGCAATGGCGGAGCCGAGCTCGTCGTCGGCGAAGCGATCGCTGGCCGGCGCGACGCGGTTTTTCTGGTCAGCAAGGTGCTGCCGTCCAACGCCTCGCGCGCCGGCACGGTCCGCGCCTGCGAGCAAAGCCTCAGGCGGCTCGGCACAGACCGCATCGACCTCTATTTGCTGCACTGGCGCGGCGGCGTGCCGCTTGCCGAGACCGTTGCGGCGCTCGATGCGCTGACGGCAGCCGGAAAGATCCTGCACTGGGGCGTCAGCAACTTCGACACCGACGACATGGAGGAACTCGCCGACGCCGGCGGCTCCGGCGTCGAAACCAACCAGGTGCTCTACAACCTGTCGGCCCGCGGCATCGAATACGACCTGCTGCCGCAGGCGGAGGCGCGCGGGTTGCCCGTGATGGCCTATTCGCCGGTCGGCCAGGGCGACCTCGCCGCCGACCCGCGCGTCGCCGAGATTGCGGCGCGCCACGGCGCCACGCCGGCGCAGGTGGCGCTGGCCTGGGTGATGCGCCGTCCGGGTGTGATCGCCATCCCGAAGGCGGTCCGGCCCGAGCATATCAGGCAGAACCGCGCCGCACTGGACATCGCTCTGACCGCGGCGGACCTCAAGCAACTCGACGCCGCCTTCCCGCCGCCGCGCCGCAAGCAGCGGCTGGAGATGATCTGAGCGCGGCCGGTTGAAGCCCCGCGCCGCTTCGTATAAGAGACTGCGGCCGGGTGTCGATCGACTCGGCCGGCGCAACCCGTCGAGGCATGCACCCGTAGCTCAGCTGGATAGAGCGCTGCCCTCCGAAGGCAGAGGTCACAGGTTCGAATCCTGTCGGGTGCGCCAATTCCTTGTTCAATATCAATGGTTAGCCAATACCCGCCGCCTGCGTGAAGTCCTTCATGGCGCGGCAGCGTAAGCGCCAGCGACCCGGGTTACGCTTAACCGGTCGCCGAGATTTCGCGGATTCCAAGGAAGATAGTCCGAATGCTGCTCCTCGGTCGGAGGACAATTGTCCTAGCCAGCCGTATCACGGTCTGCTGCCTCTCATTTACGTGGTCGTCCCGCCCAAGCTTTACTGGCTGCCTCCACATATAGACCAGACCTATAGCTGCAAGACCGTTTTACCAGCTTCCAAATGTTACCGCGCGGGTGCCTCTTAACCACGTCGCGGGAACGCCAAAAGTCGCGAAAACAGTGACTTTCGCACTCCCGACCTTGCCCGACTGGGCTGGACAATCACGGGAGGATGACATGATGACACGATCGGGATGGGCCGCGCTGGTCCTGCCTGTCGCAGCTTCACTGACTGTCCCCGCCTTGGCGGAGGGGATCGACGAACTGCCACCTGAAATCGCGAAGGCCTACGAAGGCGTGGACTCCGGCCAACCCATCAAGCCGTCGGCCTATCGCGAGTGGAAACCGCGCGGCGAGGCGCCGTGGACCATCGGCTACGCCAGTTCCTACGCCGGCAACACGTGGCGCGCCGAAGGCATGAAGCGGCTGATGGAAGTCATGCTGCCGAAATACAAGGAAGCCGGCATCCTGAAAGACGTCGTCGTTACCCAGTCGGACCTGAACGACAGCCGCCAGATCCAGCAGATGCGGCAACTCGTCGACCAGGGCGTCGATGCCATCATCGTGTGCTGCTCGAACCCGGTCGCGCTGAACAAGGCGGTCGAGTACGCCTACGAAAAGGGCGTAATGGTTTTCTCTTACTCGGGTTATCTCACGTCCGACAAAGCGCTCAATGCGTCGTCGAACTATGCCGACGGCGGCTACCGGATCACCAAGTCGCTGATCGAGGAAGTCGGCGGCAAAGGCAACTTCCTGCTCGTTTCCGGCATCGCCGGTGCCGCCTCGTCGGAAAGCTTTGACGCAGGCGCAAGGCGAGCACTTGAGGAGTTCCCCGAGGCCAAGTTAATCGGCCAGGTTTGGGGGAATTGGACCGACCAGGTTGCACAGACCGAGGTGCAGAAGTTCCTTGCCACAAACCCGACCGAGATCAACGCGATCATCGCGCAAGGGTCGCAGGAGACCGGTATCCTCAAGGCGGTCATCCAGTCTGGCCGGCCGGTCATGCCGATCTCGCTGGCGGGTTCGGCGGGCGCTGCCTGCTACCTGAAGAAGAACCCCGGCTGGATCAGCCATGCCTTCCAGATCTGGCCGCCCGGCGATGAGATGGAACTCGGCATCGTGTCGATCGTACGCACGCTGCAGAACCAGGGACCGAAGGTGCAGTCGATCCTGCGCCCCGTCTACAAGGTTTCGGCCGCAGACTACGTCTCGACCTTGGGTGATGACTGCTCCATCGACTCGACCGACTACATCCAGCCTGGCATGGACATCTGGTTCCCGAACGCCATGGCAGACGCCTACTTCCTTCGTCCGCGCGATCCGCTGGCCAAGGACTGACGACAATGAAATGGACCGGCGCGCTCATGGCCGCAAGCAAGGCAGTTGTCGACGAAGACGGGCCGGTCCTTCCTGACCAGAATTCGGCTGCTATCGATCCCAACGTCGAAGGCGTTCGGATCTCGGGCGTCTCCAAGCGTTTCGGCGAGACGCGCGCGCTGGCAAACGCTTCGCTCTCCGCAATCCCCGGCGAAATCCACGCCATCGTCGGCGAGAATGGAAGCGGTAAAAGCACGCTGGCCAAGGTGTTGTCGGGCGTCATCGTCCCCGATGCCGGCGCGGTCAGCATCTTCGGCAAGACACCGCGCACGCCGGCCGAGGCAATCGCAGCCGGCGTAGCGACCATCTTCCAAGAAATCCTCGTCGCCGAAGACCTGACCGTCGTCGAGAATGTTTTTGCAGGATCCGACGGTCTCTGGTCGCGGCGCGTGCCGGAGGCGGAGAAGCGCCGCCAGACATCGGACATCCTTCAGCGCCTCGCCAGCGCACCCATCGATCCGGAAACGCGCGTGCGCGCCCTGCCCCTCGCGGCAAAGCAGTGGATCGTGATCGCGCGTGCGCTGCTGTCGAAGCCGAAGCTGCTCATCTTCGACGAGAGTTCGGCCGCGCTCGATCTCGACGCCACGCAGCGCCTGCACGAAGAAATGCGACGCCTCAAGGCGGAAGGCTGCACCATCCTGCTCGTGACCCACCGCATCGCCGAACTGATCCGCATCGCTGATTCCGCAACGGTGTTGCGCGACGGCGTGACGGTTGGACGGCTCGGCAAGTCGCGCATTACCGAAGAGCGCATACTCGCGCTCATGAGCGCGGACGCCAGCGGGCACGCCGCGGCGATGGCGGCTACGACTCGGATGACGGGCGCGACGGTGCTCGGCGCGCGCGGCATCGAAGCGCGCGCCGGCGCTCCAGTCTTCGACTTCGACCTGCGGGCTGGTGAGATTGTCGGGCTAGCCGGCCTCGACGGCGCCGGCCAGACCGAGTTCGTCCGCATGCTCGCTGGCATCGATGCCGCGCCGGCGGGACGCGTCATGGCCGGCGATACAATCGTCGCAGGCCAGGACCAGGCGACCGCCGCCGGCATTGCTTACGTCTCGGGTGACCGCAAGCGCGAAGGGATTTTTCCGCGGCTCTCAATTCTGGAAAACTTTGGGATGTCGCTCATGCGCCGTCAGGCGGTAAGGGGCGTCATCGACACAGCGGCGCGCGATGCCGGTTTCGTCGAAGGCGCGAGGCGCCTGTCATTCAAATTCGGCCGCGCCAGCGACCGGATCACGACGATGTCGGGCGGCAATCAGCAGAAGGTGCTGATCGCGCGCGCCTTTTCGCAGAAGCCTGATGTGATCCTGCTCAACGATCCGGCGCGGGGCGTCGACATCGGCACCAAGCAGGACCTCTATCGCCATTTGCGCGACTTCGCCGCCGCAGGTGGCGCCGTCGTCTATCTGTCTTCCGAGATCGAGGAGTTCCCGGGTTTCGCAGACCGCGTCGACGTTTTCGTCAACGGCACCCTGTCGGCACAGATCTCGGGCGCGAAGATCAGCGAGCAGCGCATCCTGTCGGCGCTGTTCGGCCGGAAAGAGGAAATCACCTTCGACACGGAGGAAGCCGTCTGATGCGCTCGTTTCTCAAGCCGCTGCGCGAGGATGGTCTCGCCCTGCCGCTCCTGCTCGTCGCGGTTTTGCTTGCGCTCGTCGCGGTGCGCACGCCGAGCTTCTTCTCATCTAGCGGCATCGGTGGCGCGATCGTGGTGGCGGCACCGCTGATTCTCGCAACCATGGCAATCACGCCGATCGCGATAGCCGGGCGTGGCGGCGTCGATCTGTCGATCGGCCCGCTTGTCGGCTTCATCAATGTCCTGATCGTCGTCGCGCTTCCCAAGATCGGCCTTTCCGATCCCGTCTCGATCTTTGCGTCCGCGTTGATCATCGGCTGCCTGTGGCAGGCGGCGATGGCCGCGATCATCATCTACGTCCGCGTCTCGCCGATCATCGTTTCGCTCGCGGGTTTCCTGATCCTGCAAGGCGTGAACCTCCTGATCCTGCCGCGGCCGGGCGGTTTCGCACCCGACTGGCTCTCGGACTGGGGCTACGGCACGACGATCCTGTCGCCTGTTCTCGCCGTGCTGGTCGCGGCCGCCCTGATGTGGTGGGCCTTCAGACGCACGCCGATCTTCCAGGCCATCCGGTTGACCGGCGCCGACGAGCGCATGGCCTATGCCTGCGGCATCAACATAGCGGCCGCGCGTCTGGCGGCCCATCTTGCCGCCGGCGTGCTGGCGGGCCTGGCCGCCGTGTGCTTGACCGGCCTGATCGGTTCCGGCGATCCCATTCAAGGCAACACCCTGACGCTCCAGGCGGTCACGGCACTGGTGCTCGGCGGCACGTCGCTCGCCGGCGGTCGCGGCGGCGCGCTGGGTTCCGCGCTCGGGGCTTTGGCGATGTATCTGATCTTCGTCGTGCTCAGCTCGTTCAACTTCGGTGCGCTGTCCGGTTTCATGACCCAGGTGGCATTCGGCCTCATCCTGGTGCTGACGCTGCTCGCGGCGAGTTTCAAGCGCACACAGGCCTCTTAGGATGCAACGGGAGAGCGTCATGGCAGGGTCTTCGGCACGAACGCTCCGCGAGTGGTTCGCGCACCCGGACCGCAAAGGCGTCCTTCTCGGGCTGACGCTGTTTGTCGTCATCTTTGCGGTTGCAGCCACGCTCGTTTCGGGATTCGCGTCCGCCAACAACGTTCGCTCGATCCTGGTGCTCGCCGCCTTCCTGGGCATCGCCGCACTCGGCCAGACGCTGGTCGCGCTGGTCGGAACGCTCGACCTGTCGATCCCCTTCGTCATCGGTGCATCGAATATCCTGCTCGCCTTCCTGATTGCATCCGGCCTGCCGATGGGTCTCGCCATTCTGGTCATCGCAGCGTTGGGCACCGCGATCGGCGCGCTCAACGGCCTGCTCGGCTACCGTATTCAGGGGCAGTCGCTGATCGTCACATTGGGCGTGGGCTTTTTTGTCGTCGGCGCCGCGCAGATCCTGACCACGGTCGGCTCCCAATATTCCGGTTCGGTCTTCGCTCAGGTGCCGGCCTGGTTCTCGAACATCGCGTCGGTGAACGGAACGACGCTCGGCCTGGCGATCCCGCCGGTATTGCTGATCTGGGCGTTTCTCACACTCACCGTGACCTGGACGATGCGCCGCACGGTCGCCGGACGGGAGGTGTATGCCATCGGCGACAACCGCACGGCCGCGGCCCGGCTGTCGATCTCCGAATTCCGCGTCTGGATGCGCGTGCACATGGCCTCCGGCCTGATGGCATCGGTCGCCGGCATGTTGCTGCTCGGCTTTTCCGGCGGCGGCTATGTCGGCGTCGGCGATCCCTATCTTTTCACGACGGTCGCAGCGGTCGTCGTCGGTGGCACATCGTTGCTCGGCGGTGCCGGCGGCTATGGAGCGACCGTGGTCGGCGTGCTGGTGTTGCAAACGCTGACATCGTTCCTCGTCGGTATGGGATTTTCCTATGCAGCCCAACAGACGGTTTTTGGCCTCCTGATCCTGCCGATGGTCGCGCTCTACGCGCGCGCGCCGCACATTCGAATGCAGATCTGAAATCGAGCTCGAAGGAGGAAAACAGATGAACGCGAAGCCGAAACTCTCGGGAATTGACCCGAAGGTCGATTTCAATGGACCATACCGCATGCTGATCGCCGGCAAGCTGGTCGACAGCAACGAGCGCTTCGAGGTTTACAATCCTGCGACGGGCGACGTGGTCGCCATGGCGCCGTCCGGCTCGCGCGAGCAGATGGAGCAAGCGATCGCCGCCGCGAAGGAAGCACAGCCGAAGTGGGCCGCGCTGTCCTGGGAAGAACGCTCGGCCTACATCACTGCGTTCGCGGACGCGCTCGAGGCGAACAAGGAGGACCTGATCACGCTGCTCACCACCGAGCAGGGCAAGCCGCGGCACTCGATGGCTTCGTTCGAGGTCAACTACGGCCTCGACTGGCTGCGTGAGATCGCGACGCGCCGCCTAACCGACGAGATCATCGAGGATACCGACCAGCATCTCGTGAAGGTGGCGCACACGCCGCTCGGCGTCGTCGGCGCAATAACGCCGTGGAATTTCCCGAACCTGCTGAGCGTCTGGAAGATCGCGGCCTGCCTGCTCACCGGCAACACCATGGTCATGAAGCCGTCGCCGTACACACCACTCGGTGCGTTGCGCATCGGCGAGATCGCCGTGACGGTCTTCCCGGCCGGCGTGCTCAACATCATCTCCGGCGGCAACGAGCAGGGCGCCTGGATGACCGAGCACAAGGACATCGACAAGATCAGCTTCACCGGCTCCACGGCGACCGGCAAGAAGGTGATGGCGTCGTCCTCGTCGAACCTCAAGCGCATTACGCTCGAGCTTGGCGGCAATGACCCGGCGATCGTGCTTCCGGGGACGGACTACAAGCAGATCATCCCGGATTTGTTCAACGCTGCTTTCGGCAATTCGGGCCAGTGGTGCATCGCGGTGAAGCGTCTCTATGTGCACTCGTCGCAGCACGCCGATTTCGTTCGCGACTTCGTCGATCACTGCAAGACCAAGAAGGTCGGCGACGGCATGGATGCGGATACCGATCTGGGCCCGATCCAGAACCGGATGCAGTTCGGCAAGCTCCAATCGCTTTTCGCTGACGTCAAGGACAAGGGCTACAAGGTCGAGATGGGCGGAACGATCGACGAGAACCAGAAGTCGAACTTCGTGCCGATCACCATCGTGAACAATCCGCCGGACGACAGCCGCATCGTGCGCGAGGAACCGTTCGGCCCGATCCTACCCATTCTCTCCTATGACGATGTGGACGAAGTGGTCGAACGCGCCAATGACACCGACTTTGGCCTGGGTGCATACGTCATGGGTCCCGACGTCGGTGCGGCCGACAAGGTGGCCGAGCGGATCGAAGCCGGCACGGTATGGGTCAACCAGTTCCAGAGCCATGGCGTCGATATTCCGTTCGGTGGGCACAAGCAGTCGGGCATGGGTGTCGAGAACGGACGCGCCGGTCTCGAGGCCTTCTGCAACAGCAAGACCTACATCACCAGGAAGAAGTAATAGCGCCTCTGAGCGCAGCACGACGGGCGGTCCGAAAGGGCCGCCCTTTTGTTTGGGGAGAGGTAGTCCGCAACGGAGTCACCCCATCCGGCTGTACAAAGGCTTGGTGGTCAAATGCAAAAGGCCGCGCCGGTGATGGCGCGGCCTTTGCTTCTGTTCTCTCTGGATCAGGCAGCTTTGGTGATCATGTCGCCGCACTTCCAGCCGATCGTCATCGATGGCACGTTGGTGTTCGAGGTCGTAATCGACGGCATGACCGAAGCGTCGGCGACGCGCAGCCCTTCGACGCCATACACCTTGAGCTCGGGACTCACCACGGCCTCGTCGCCGACACCCATGCGGCATGTCGATGTTGGGTGGAAATAGGTATTCAGCGACTTGCCCAGGAAGTCGCGCCATTCGGCTTCGTTGAGATCCTTGCCGGGCAGGCTCTCGCGCTTACGGAACGGTTCGTAAGCCTTGTCCGCGCCGATCTCCCGGCAAATTTCGGTGGCGCGTTTGTAGGCGACCCAATCCTGGGCTTCCTTCAGATAGTTCGGTTCGACGATTGGCGCCGCCGTGAAGTCGGCCGAGGCCAGTTTGACGAAACCGCGCGAGTGTGGCCGCGACACGCCGGAGAGGATGCAGTATCCGTCCTTGTATTCCAGCTTGTGGCCGGTCGAAGCGAACGGCAAGGACACGTATAGCATGATCATATCCGGCGCTGGCAACCGGCTGTCGGAGCGTTCCCACATATAGACTTCCGAGTGGTTGTAGTGGGAGACCGGCACCGGCGCCTTGGCTTCGTAATTGACGCCGGCACCCAGCACATGGTCCTGCAGGCCGACCCCGACGGGCAAGTCGGCTACGGTCTTGATGTCCAGCGCCTTGAGATCCTCGGCGATGCCGATGCCAGACAGCATGAGAAGCTTCGGACTGTCGATGGCGCCGGCTGACAGCACGACTTCCCGGCCGGCGTCGATCGTTACCGGTTCGCCATTATGCAGGTAAGTGACGCCGGTACACCGCGTGCCGTCAAAGTTCAGCCTGGTCACGGGCGCATCGGTCAGCAGCGTAACGTTGCCGCCGTCGAGCATGGGCCTGAGGAAAGCGGTGGACGACGACTGCCGGCGCTGGTCCTTGATATTGAAATCGACCCAGGCCTGACCTTCCATCCGCTCCGAATTGATCGATTTGGTCTCCTTGTAGCCCAACGCTGCGCATGCATCCATGAAGGCGACCGCGCCTTCATGCTTTTTGCCGTCTTCCGGCTGGCTGACGAAGACAGGCCCGGACTTGCCGCGATTGTCGCCGCCAGGCTCATAGGACTCGATTGCCATGAAATGCGGCATCATTTCATCGAACGACCAGCCTGTGTTGCCGGCGTAAGCCCAGTTGTCATAGTCGCTGCGGTGACCCCGGGCGAAGATCATGGCGTTGAGGGCGGAGGTGCCGCCAAGCACGTTGCCGCGCGGCCACATGTGGGTGCGGCCGTCGGCATGGGTCTGCGGCGTCGTCTCGAAGAACTTGGTTGCGTCGGTGCCGAGTGACGCGGCCCAAAGCCGGCTGTCGTGAACCTCTTCCAGGTCGTCGTTGCGGCCGGCTTCAAGCACCAGAACCTTCGCGCCGGACTTGGCCAACTGGTGCACCACCGCCGACCCGGCGGAGCCGGTTCCGATCACGATGTAGTCGAAGCCGCCGGCCGGCTTCTGCGTCGTCTTCGTGGACTGGGCCAAGGCCTTGCCCGACCATGCGGTCGCAAGAGCGCCGGCCAGACCTGACGTTACTCCCAGCGCTGCCGCACCGTGCAGGAAGCCGCGGCGGCTCATGCGCCCGCGCCGGTATGCGTCGACCAGGAGATCGAGTTCACCCGGCTTTGGCAATCCGAAATATCCCATCCATTCCTCCCAGATCCAAGCGTCCGGGCCAGGACGCGCCCGTACGGGAATGCGTGAAGAGGACTCGCCGGCGACACGGTTGTCGCCGGGCGCACATGCGTCCGAACGTGCAATCAGAGAGTCCCGAACACCGAGCCTAAGAACTCGGGACCGGTCGTAGAATTCGTTATTGCCGGGAACCCCTATAGCTGGCGGCTATATGTCCTAGGAGACCAGCTGCCCCTTCCAGATATCGCGCTGCACCAGTTCGCGGACCACTTTGATCGTGATCGCTTCCACTTCCCGAGATGCGCGCGTGACCATGTGGCCGGGATTTCGCGCCAGATAAACGGGACGGCGGATGGTGGGCTCGATGATCGGAGACGACAGGAGCTTGCCCGCATCGACGTAGTCGTGCGCCGCGGCTGGCGCGAGAATGGTTGATGCGGAACCGCGCGCCACGAGCGCCAGGATCTGCGCCAGGCTGTCCATCTCCACGACGACGTTGGGCACGATGCCGTGCGACTTGCAATAGCGATCGATCAGACTCCGTAGTCCATGATTTGACGAGGGCAGCACGAGTTCTTCAGCCGCAACCTTGCGCAACGAGACGGGAACTGTCGGCGGCGTGTCGAATGGCCAACTGTCGGTCGCGCAATAGAAGTGCAGGTCTTCCGCGAGCAGCAGGTGGCTCTCGGTGTTCTTCAGGTTGCCGGTATCGTAGAGGATGGCTAGATCGATAGAGCCGTCCGCAAGCCACTCCTTGATAAAACCGGACATCGCCTCGACCGCCCGGAAGCGTATCTTCGGATGTTCAAGCCGGATGGTTTCCGCGAGCGGCACCGAGAGCACCATCGATACCGAAGACGGGAAGCCGAAAACCACCTGTCCGACCGGGTCGGTGCCGGCTAGCCGAACATCTTCCAGCGCCAAATCCATCGCTGCCGTGATGCGGCGCGCGTGCGCCAGCATGACGTGGCCCGCCTCAGTCAGTTCGACGCCGCGCGGCGAGCGAACGAGCAGTTCGACGCCGAGCCTCTGCTCCAAAAGTTTGACGTGCTGCGAAAGCGATGGTTGGGCAATGCCAATCTGACCCGCAGCTGCCGCGAGCGAGCGGTTTTCGGCAATGGCAATGAAATACTTCATATGCCGGATGTCCAAGCGCGCCTCCGTTGCAGCCGCTGCCGAAACCTATACTCGCCATGACATCGGCACGCCAGAATCAGCGCGAGCGGATCGCGTCGATCGCCCCTCCTGCGCGGTGTTCGACAGCGACAACGGGACGCCCTTCCGGCTCGATCCGGGCCAGGCGCGACCGTTTGGAGGCGCGCGCCTGAAGCGCTTCGATGGGTTCGATGCCGATGCCGGCACGTCGGAGCGGCCCGGCCAGATCGGCGCGTGAGGGATTCAAGGCAACTCCGTCGTCCGTGACGAGCACATCGACATCGATGCCCGGTGTGGTCACGCAACCCACCTCTTCGACAACCCTGGCGAACCCGCCACCTGTCAACGTGGTGGTCACGATGGAAAGCCCGGCTCCTTGCGCGGCGTCGGGGTGGCCACCGGGTCCGCCGATTATCTGACCGTTCCCCCCGAGAGCGACGTTGACGTTGAAGTCGAGATCGATCTCGGCGGCGCCCAGCAACATCACCGACAGTCCGTCGACCGCCGCATCTGGATGGTCCGGGCTGGCATACTCGGCCGCCGACATGATGCGATGCTCCGGGTGCGTCATGGACGATTGCACGGCCGTCAGGTCGAAGCTCTGCACGTCGCGGATACGCCTTATCAGACCCTGCTTGAGGAGGTTCACATGCCCGGCAGCTATGCCGCCCGAGACATAATCCGCCACGACACCTGTCTCTGCGAGTTTGCGGCCGATCAGCGAAACACCACTCAGCGAAAAACCGCCGGCGCCGGTCTGGAATGAAAAGCCCTGCCTGATCAGCCCGGCCGCCTCGATGATACGGACCACCATGGCTGAGATCAGCCGTGCCTCCTGCGTCTCCTGCGGCAGCGTAGAGCCGGAACGGATGCCTGCCGGATCGCCGGGATCGGCGAATGCGACCATGACGTCGACGTGATGGGCCGGGATGTCGGTATGCGGCAACTCATCAGCCGTGATCGTGTCCGCGAGCACAACCGTGGTTCGCGCATATGCGGCATCGACCATCGGATATCCCAGCGGGCCGCACGCCAGTCGGCCTCCACGGCCGGTCGTTGCACCCGAGACATGCGCCAGCGGCGCCGCTACGAAAGCCGCATCAATCCGAAGCTCACCGGATTCGATTGCCCTGGCGCGCCCGCCATGGGTTTGCAGGACGCTCAGCCCACCAAGTCTCCCCTCGACGATCGCGTCAGCGAGAGGTCCGCGGACGTAGTCTGTGATAATCCGTCCGATCACGCCGGCCGTTACGAAGGGGATCAGCGTCGCATGTGTCGGAAAGAGCGAACTTGCCGCCAAGGTCAAATCGCGCAAGCCGGCGTCGGCCAGCTCTGCGAAGACCGCGGCCATAGTGCGGTCGCCATCGCGGAAATGGTGGTGAAAACTGACGACTGATCCATGGCGAAGGGAGCACGCTTCGATCGCCTCCCGCAGCGATGCCGCAATTCGCGGCCCATTGCCGACCTTGGATGACTGCGGCTTCCGCTCGCCAATACGCCACGATCCGACGTCGGCCAGCCGTCCGGCTCGTTTCGGGGACATGCCGGCAATCGGCGCCGCTTGAATTGTCATCGCAGGTTCGCCGTGCGCTTCTCCTCGCCGAACTCTTGCCTGATCAGTCCTCCGTGCTGGTCGAGAGCGGGCACAAGGCCGTAGTCGCGCTGTTCACCGCGCACGACCGCTCCGGGCGCCAGAAGCTCGATCTCGCCGGATTCAGTCTGTACACGGATGATCCGGTTTTGAGGGTGGGCGACAAGATCGTCAAGATCCGAGAGCTGGCCACAGGCGATACGCGCCGCGTTCAAACGGTCGATCGCCTCCTTGCGGGTCATCTTGCCAAGATAGGCGCCGCAAAAAGCATCGACATCCTCCCGATTGGCGACGCGCTGCTTGTTGTTCTGAAATCCGGTCGCGCGGGACATCTCAGGCTCACCGAAGACATCCGCACACAACGACTCCCACTCGCGCTCGTTCTGGACCGAAAGCAGGAGCGACTTTCCATCGGAACACAGGAAGCTCCGTAGGGGGCGATCGATGGATGTTTCAGACCCATCCGCTTCGACGCGAAGCCGCCGTAGCGATACTGGAGGTAAGGAACATTCATCCAGTCAGCCATCGCGTGAAACAGCGACACGTCGATGATGCGTCCCTTGCCGGTGATGCTGCGCCCGATCAGCGCCTCCAAGATCGATTGATACGCCGTCATGCCCGCCGCGATGTCGCAGACCGAGACGCCCACACGTGCCGATCCCTCCGGCGTGCCGTTGATCGCCGCCAAGCCGCTCTCGGCCTGAATCAACAGGTCGTAGGCCTTTTGGTCCCGCAGCGGCCCGTCTGCGCCGTAGCCCGAGATGTTGCAGACGATGAGACGCGGATCATCGCGCAGCAGCACCTCCGGATCGTAACCCAGGCGTTCGAAGACGCCCGGTCCGAGATTTTGGATGACGACGTCGGCGGCCGACAGCACGTTCTCGAACGTCGCTCTGTCGTCGGCCCGCTTGAGGTCGAGCGAAACGGATTCCTTGCCTCGGTTCAACCAGACGAAATATGCGCTTTGTCCGGCAACCAACGCGTCATAATCGCGTGCGAAGTCGCCTTCCGGGCGTTCGACCTTGATGACCCTCGCCCCGGCATCCGCAAGTCGCGACGATGCATAAGGGGCTGCGACGGCGTGTTCAACGCTGACAACGAGAAGGCCGGACAGGTCAGGCACTGCATCCCTCCCAGGATCAGTTCATCGTGTGGCGCAGCCGACTTTCCTCGCCACTGCACATCTTGTGAAGCGGTTGTCGCATCGGCCTGCAGCGGTCACAGAATACGCGACGCCGATGCCGACATTGTCGACCGGCCTTCCCGGCTTGGGAATATAGGGCCGACCTATAGCCGTCCGCCGCCCAGAGTATTGGCAGCATCCAATTCCGACTTGGTAGAAAGGCCGGATCGTAGAGGAGGTATTATTTTGAACGTGCATACCACCATCTCCCCTTCGCCCGGCAATCTCATCGGTGGACGTTGGCTTCCGCCACACAACGGCGAGACGATCGAGGTCGTGTGCCCGAGCGACGGCAAGGTCTTTGCCGAAATTGCCGCGTCGACCGAGGTCGATGTGTCTGCCGCCGTCGCTGCGGCTCGCGCGGCCGCGGATGGTGGCGCCTGGTCGAAAATGACCGCGCTGGAGCGGGGACGGCTGCTGCTGAAGCTCGCGCAGCGGATCAGCGACAATGCTGAATCGCTTGCACAGATCGAGGCGCGAGACACCGGCAAACCGCTGAAGCAGGCTCGCGCCGACATGGTGGCCACCGCGCGCTACTTCGAGTTCTACGGGTCGGCCGCCGACAAGGTTCATGGCGAGGTGATTCCGTTTCTGGACGGCTATCAGGTTCAGGTCATCCGCGAACCCTACGGCGTCACTGGCCACATAATTCCCTGGAATTATCCGGCACAGATGTTCGGCCGTTCGGTCGCGCCGGCCCTGGCCATGGGAAATGCCGCCGTGCTCAAGCCGGCGGAAGAAGCCTGCCTTTCCGTGTTGATGATCGCGCGGCTGGCGCAAGAAGCTGGTTTCCCTGACGGAGCGATCAACGTCGTCACCGGCTACGGCGAGCGAGCCGGCGCGGCGCTCTCCGCTCATCCCGGAGTCGATTTCCTGTCCTTTACCGGCTCACCGGAAGTGGGCGTGGTGATCCAGACCGCGGCGGCGCGAAACCACATCGGCTGCACGCTGGAACTCGGCGGCAAGTCGCCCAACATCGTCTTTGCCGACGCCGACCTCGACAAATGCATTCCGACGCTGGTCAACGCTATCGTCCAGAACGCGGGCCAAACCTGTTCGGCGGGTTCGAGGGCGCTGGTCGAGGCACGCATCTTCGACGACGTCATGAACCGTCTGACATCGGCCTTCCAGAAATTGACAGCCGGGCGCTACGACGACGAACGCGCCGACCTTGGCGCGCTGATCTCCGGGCGGCAGCGCGACCGGGTCCGCGACTTCGCAAACCGGGCCGGCCTCAAGGCCGCCGCGAAAGGCAAGATAGGCGACGACTCGTCGGACGGCTACTTTGTCGCTCCGCATCTCTTCGGACCTGTGCCGGAAGAGCACGAACTCGCGCGCGAGGAGGTTTTTGGTCCGGTTCTGGCGTGTCAGCCATTTCGTGACGAGGACGACGCGGTTCGGATCGCCAACGGTACCGACTACGGCCTTGTCGCCGGTGTCTGGACCGCCGATGGCGGGCGGCTGATGCGGATCGCCAAGCGCCTGCGCTGCGGACAGGTTTTCCTGAACGGCTATGGCGCGGGCGGAGGGATCGAGCTGCCGTTCGGAGGCGTGCGCAAATCCGGACACGGGCGCGAGAAAGGTTTCATGGCGCTGCACGAGTTTTCGCAAACGAAAACGATCGTGCATCACCACGGCTGAGATTGCGAGATGGGCATGCGGCTCGAAGAAAAGGTTGTTCTCGTCACCGGCGCAGCCTCGGGTTTCGGCAGATGTATTGCCGAGCGGTTTGTCGTGGAAGGCGCCAAGGTGGTCATTGCCGATCTGAACGATGCCGGCGGTCGCGCCGTCGCCGAGGCGCTTGGCAGAAACGCGACCTCAGTGCGCTGCGATGTCTCGAAGCCTGATGAGGTCGCCGCTGCGGTCAAGGCGACGGAAGACACGTTTGGCGTTCCCAACGTCATCGTCAACAATGCGGGCTGGTCGAACCCCAACCGGCCTCTGATGGAGACGGACGAAGCGACGATCCGCAAGATTTACGAGATCAACGTCTTTTCGATCTTCCATATGACCAAGGTCATGGTGCCGATCTGGCGGCGCTCGGGCGGCGGCGCGATGATCAATGTCGGTTCCGTCGCGGGCATTCGTCCCCGCCCTGGCCTCACCTGGTACAACTCGTCAAAGGGTGCTGCCAATTTGATGACAAAGTCACTCGCCGTCGAATTGGCGCCAGACAATATCCGTGTATGCGGGATTGCGCCGGTCATGGGAGCAACGGCGCTGCTGGAGACGTTCATGGGCATGCCGGACACACCCGAAAACCGTGCGCGGTTCATATCGACCATCCCGCTCGGGCGCCTTTGCGAGCCGGAAGACGTGGCCGCCGCCGCGGTGTATCTTGCCTCGGACGAAGCCAACTTCATCACCGGCGTGATCCTCGAGGTGGATGGCGGCCGCACCATCTGAGTGCTTCGGGGAACGGAAGCAGATGACGGTCATCCGTCCGGACGACATTGTCGAGACGTTGGGCGCGGCGCTGCAATATATCGCCGTCTACCATCCGCCGGACTTCCTGCGGCACCTGACCGACGCTTGGGAGCGCGAGAGAAGCGTTCCGGCCAAAGCCGCCATGGCGCAGATACTCGTATCGTCGCGCATGGCCGCGCTCGGAAGGCGACCGATGTGTCAGGACACCGGCATGGTGACTGTATTTGCGAAGGTCGGTCAAGGCGTCTCAATCGGCGGGCATCGGACGCTGCAAGAGCTTGTCGACGAGGCGGTGAGGCGCGCGTGGAAAGTGGACGAGAACCCGTTACGCGCCTCGATGGTCGCCGACCCGCTTGGGGCGCGCAAGAACACCGGCGACAACACGCCCGGCGTATTGCATGTCAGCCTCGTCCCCGGCGACCGGCTCGAATTGACGGTTGCGGCCAAAGGAGGAGGCTCGGAGAACAAGGTCCGGTTTGCAGTGCTGGAACCTGCGAGCTCTGTTGCAGACTGGGTTGTCCACACGGTCGAGACGCTGGGAGCCGGCTGGTGTCCGCCGGGCGTGCTCGGCGTCGGCGTCGGCGGCAGTTCGGAAAAGGCCATGCTGCTCGCCAAGGAAGCGGTGATCGGTAAGCTCGATATGACCGAGTTGCTGGCGCGCGGCCCGCGAGATCGAGACGAAGAATTGCGGATCGAGATATATCAGCGAGTCAACGCCCTTGGCATCGGCGCGCAGGGACTTGGCGGAATGACGACAACTCTCGATGTGAAATTGGCGACCTGGCCTACGCACGCCGCATCGCTCCCCGTGGCGCTTGTGCCGCAATGCGCGGCCAACCGGCATGCGACCGTCACCCTCGATGGCTCGGGCCCAACTTTCCTCGATCCGCCAGCGCTCTCCGATTGGCCGGAGATTGCGCTCGCCGCCAATAGCGGGCGGCGCGTCAATCTGAACACCCTGACGCGTGCGGATGTCGCCACATGGCGGCAAGGTGAGACATTGCTTTTGTCAGGCAAGATGCTGACCGGCCGCGACGCCGCCCACAAGCGCATGCGCGACATGCTTGCGCGCGGCGAACCCTTGCCAGTCGATCTCAGGGACCGCGTCATCTACTATGTCGGCCCGGTCGATCCCGTGGCCGGCGAAGCGGTCGGCCCGGCGGGACCGACAACAGCCACGCGCATGGATTCGTTCACCGACATGATGCTGGAGCGCGGACTGCTCGCCATGATTGGCAAAGCCGAGCGCGGCGAGCAAACGATCGCTTCCATCGCCAGGCACGGCGCCGCCTACCTCATCGCTGTCGGTGGCGCGGCTGTCCTCGTCTCCCGCGCCATCCGCTCCGCACGGGTTGTCGCTTTTGCCGAGCTCGGCATGGAAGCAATCCACGAATTCGAAGTTGAGGACATGCCGGTCACGGTCGCCGTCGATTCGAAAGGCGGCTCAGCGCATCTGACCGGACCCGCGCTGTGGCGCCGCCTACCTGCTCACGCATGAGGACGCTTGCCGAAGCCCGCAGCTTCCTGTTCGTCCCCGGCGACCGGCCGGAGCGTTTCGACAAGGCATTCAGTTCGGGTGCCGACAGAGTGATTCTCGACCTGGAAGATGCGGTTGCTCAAGACCGAAAGGCAGAAGCGCGAGCGGCACTTGCCCGATGGCTGTCCGAGGACAAGCGCGTCGTGATCCGTATAAATGCCGTCGGCGCGGAAGGCTTTGACGAGGACCTGCGCTTGCTTGAACTCCCAGGGATAGAGGCCGTCATGGTGCCGAAGGCCGAGCGGCCCGATGCGCTCGACTTTGGACTTTCGGTGCTCCCTTTGATCGAAACGGCCGCCGGCGTGGCCAATATCCGCGCACTGGCGACCGCGAGCGGAGTTGTCAGGCTCGTTTTCGGCACGGTCGACTTTCGTCTCGACATGGGTCTGCCGGAAAGCAGCCCGATCCTCGATCATGTCAGGTATGAAATGGCCTTGGCATCCCGGTTGGCGGGATTGGCCATGCCGGTCGACGGCGTGACGGTCGCCGTCAATGCGGTGGACCAAGTGCTTGAGGACGCGCGCCACGCGGCGACATATGGCTTCTCGGCGAAGCTTTGTATTCATCCGTCGCAGTTGCAGGCAGTTCATGACGGCCTTGCTCCTTCAAGAGCGGACATCGAATTGGCATCAGAAGTAGTCGCCGCGGCTGCGGACGCGCCAAACGGGGCGTTTTCGTTTCGCGGAAGGATGGTGGATCGGCCGGTGATCGAGTTCGCTCGCCAGGTTCTTGCGCACGCCGCGCGCTGATTTTCTGCTGGCGTGAGATCGTCATGAACCCTATCCGTGAGGGCCGGACGGCGCATGCCTTCAATCGGTGCGACGTCGCCGGCATCCTCGCCATGATCCGCAAAGTGGGGGCGCTGGTCGGAGCCGCAGACAAGGCCGGGCGCGGTCGAGACATAGCCGCTTCCGTTCGCGGCGATCCGCTTGCGACGGCAGCTGTCGGCAAATAAGCGAGATCAAGTCGCCGCTCATTGCGCAGCCGGCCCTGCGGCGCGGACCGGCGACCTCGAGGCGATCATCGCAGCGCGGCGTGGAGTCTTCTCAAGCGAAAAGGCGACGCCGCTGCTTGATGCATGCGATGCATTCCGCTAGGAGCGAGTGTCGGTTTCCGCAAGGAAATAACAGGGAATTCGCCGCGGCCTCGCCCGCGAACCGAAACTGCCCCCGCAACTGTAGGCGGCAAGTCCATCTCGATCATGCCACTGGGATAGCCCCGGGAAGGCCGAGAGGGACGATGACCCGCCAGTCAGGAGACCTACCGACAACTGTAACTGAACGCGCCGGGCGGGGTTGTCCGGGGAGGTTGTCGATGACGCTAGCCACACCTGGAGTGCAGCCGCATCTCGTCCGTTGTGACGCGATGACGATCATTGCCGTCCTGACCCGCATTCTCCGGCTCGAGTCCAACACCGATCGGAGAGACATTCGTCATGACCCTCGCACGTCTGGCATTCGCTGCCGCTAGCTTCACGTTCCTGACCGCCGCCGCAGCGGCCGAACCAACCCAATATCCTCTGACGCTGCAGAACTGCGGCGAGACTCTGACCTTCCAGAGGTCACCCGCTTCCACCGTGACGGTCGGCCAGGCGGCGACCGAGGTGCTTTATTCGCTTGGCCTCGGCGACAAGGTTAAGGGCACGTCGGTGTGGTTCAACGAAGTTTTGCCGGAGTTCAAGGAGATCAACGACAAGGTCGAGCGGTTGGCCGACAACGATCCGAGCTTCGAGGCCGTCGTCAACAAGAGACCGGAACTCGTCGCCGTCCAGTTCGAATGGCATATCGGCCCGCAGGGCATCGTCGCGACCCGTCAACAATTCCACGACATCAATATCCCGACGTACATCATGCCGGCCGACTGCGTCGGCAAGGACAACATGGTTGGTGTCGACGGCACGCGAAGCACCCTGTTCTCGACGGCGACGATCCACCAGGGCGTCCGTGAACTCGCGCAGATCTTCGATGTCCAGGACAAGGGCGAGGAAGTCGTTGCCAGCTTGACCGAGCGCGAGGCGAAGGCGGTCGCCGACGCCAAGGCCCTGAACCTCAACGACGTCTCGGCCGTGTTCTGGTTCTCCAGCGCAGAGATGGACATCGATCCCTATGTCGCCGGTCGCAAGGGCGGCCCCGGCTACATCATGGAACAGCTCGGCATCAAGAATGTCATCGAGTCCGACGAGGAATGGCCGGTGGTCGGCTGGGAGACGATCGCCAAGGCGAACCCGACCATGATCGTCGTCGCCAAGATGGACCGTCGCCGCTTCCCCGCCGACGATGTCGAGAAGAAGCTTGAATTCCTCAAGTCCGACCCGGTCGCCAGCCAGATGGAAGCGGTCAAGAACAACCGTATCGTCGTCATGGACGCGCACGCCATGGACGCGACGATCCGCACCATCAACGGCATCGAGATTCTGTCCAATGCTCTGAAAGACTTCGGGCTCGCCAAGTAAGCCCGACGTGCGCCTGTCCCATATGCAAGCAGCGTATGCCTCCCGGCTTCGCCGGGGGGCGCTGATCATCGTCGCGCTCCTGGCGGCGGTACTTGCCGGCACCTACATCGGAGAAACCCCGATCCCTGTCTCGACGGTCCTGCGGGTCCTGGCAAACCAGATATTCGGCGCGACCTATGTCATTGATCCGATCGACATGGGCATCATCTGGAACTACCGGCTGCCGCGCGCCATCGTCGCCGCCTGCTGCGGTTCCGGACTGGCGATCTCCGGCATGGTGCTGCAGTCGCTGTTGCGCAATGCGCTCGCCGACCCATACCTGCTCGGCATATCGGCCGGCGCGTCGACGGGCGCGGTGTCCGTCACCGTCGCCGGGCTGGGTGCGGGCACGATCTCGATGTCGCTCGGTGCCTTTGCCGGGGCGGTCGCCGCTTTTCTCCTGGTCGCCGGGCTTGCTCGGGCCGCCGGCGGCGGCGTGTCTATTCATGGCATGGGCCAGATCATACTGGCAGGCATCGCCGGATCGCAGCTGTTCAATGCGCTGACCTCGTTCATCATCACCAAGTCCGCCAATGCCGAGCAGGCCCGCGCGATCATGTTCTGGCTGCTGGGAAACCTCAGCGGGGTCCGCTGGCCCGACGTCTGGCTCGCAGTTCCGATCGCGCTTGTAGGATTGCTCGCCTGCATCTGGTATGCGCGGGCCCTCGACGCCTTCGCCTTTGGCGCGGAATCGGCTTCGTCGCTCGGAATCAACGTACGACAGGTCCAGGTCGTGCTGATCGGACTGACCGCGCTGGTCACAGCCGTGATGGTCAGCATTGTCGGCTCTATCGGTTTTGTCGGACTTGTCATCCCGCACGCGGCGCGATTCCTTGTCGGCGTTCGACATGGCCGACTGGGACCAGCCGTGGTGCTCATCGGGGCCGCTTTCCTGATTGCCGCCGATGTTCTTTCGCGCACGATCATCCCGGGTCAGGTCCTGCCGATCGGGGTCATCACGGCGCTGGTGGGCGCGCCGGCCTTCGCCTTGATCCTGCTGCGCGGACGGCGCGGGCCATGATCCTCGAAGCGCGAGACCTCGGCTGGTCGGCACGCGGCAAGCCGATCGTCAGCGGCATCGATCTCGTCGTGAACGAGGGTGAGATGCTTGGCCTTGTCGGCCCGAATGGCTCGGGCAAATCGACGTTGATGAAATTGCTCGCCGGGATACGCCGCCCGAGTTCGGGTTACCTGGTGCTAAAAGGCAAGCCGGTTCATTTCATGCCGCGGCGAGAAATCGCACGAAGCATTGCCTTCCTTGAGCAGCAGTCGGAAACCACGGAAGCGTTCACGGTCAAGGATGCCGTCGAGCTCGGCCGCACCCCTTGGCTTTCCCCCTTGCAGCCCTGGTCGCCCGAGGACGACCGAATTGTCGCGCAGGCGCTTTCCGACACCGACATGGAAGGTTTCGAGGGCCGCTCCTGGACGACACTTTCCGGCGGAGAGCGCCAGCGTGTCCATCTCGCGCGTGCCCTGGCGCAGCGGCCGGAAATCATGCTGCTCGATGAGCCGACGAATCATCTCGATATCCAACACCAGTTGTCGATCCTCCACCTCGTCGCGGGGCTCCCGGTCACGTCGGTCGTGGCTATGCACGATCTCAATCAGGCGCTTTCCTGCGATCGTGTCGGCGTCATGGCGGGCGGCCGGCTCGTTGCGCTGGGGACCCCGCAAGAGGTTCTGACCGTCGAGCGGATCGGCGCTGTCTTTGGCGTGCGCGCCAGCATCGTCGTCGATCCCGCGGACGGCACTTCCATGTTCCGCTTCCATCAAGTTTCCTGAAGGTCTTCCATGCACCCGATAATCTTTGCGCTCCTCCTCACACTGGCAGCTCCGACCGCTGCCGTGGCCGAGATGTACGAGGTGAAGATGCTGAACCGCGGCGCCGCCGGGCCAATGATCTACGAGCCTGATTTTCTGTCGCTACAGCCGGGAGACAAGGTGAAGTTCCTGAATGCCAGCGCCGGCCACAACGCCGTGACGATCGAGGGCATGGTTCCCGAAGGCAATGCCGGCTTCAAGGGCAGGCTCAACGAGGAGATCGAGGTGACGCTCGATCAGGAGGGGTTCTACGGCATCAAGTGTTCACCGCATTATGCGATGGGCATGGTGATGGTTATCCGCGTCGGCGAATCGGCCTTGCCGGCAAGCTTTGTTGCGGCCGATGCGCCCGAGCGTGCCCGCAAGCGCTTCGACGAGATCCTGGCGCGGAACGGTTTCGGCAAGTGACCGACGATCCCACGGCTCCAAGTTCACCTGAAGAAACGGGTCCGCGCCTGCCAAAACTGTCGTCTTTGCGTCCGTGTAATGTCGTTTTCATATGGACCGGACTCAAGCTTCAATGATTAGATCGTCACGTTCAAGGTGCTCTGGAGCGAATTCGCCTCAGGGATAATTGGGAAGCCGGTTTGATGCCGGCGCTGCCCCCGCAACGGTAGCGAAGCGAAGTCCTGACGAATGCCACTGGGCAAGCTGCCTGGGAAGGTGTCGGGACGGTCCGAAAGGACGGCTTCGGAGCCCGGAAACCAGCCTCGAACCACGGAACTCGACTGATCGCGGTGGGCGGTCAAGGAGGCAGAGCGCTGCAGGCGCGTCCGTTCGGACACCTGTCGCCATCTTCCCTCGCGACGCCACCAGTTCAGTCCTTCGATTGCGAGGACGGATATGGATACGCGCACCGAAATGCTTTCCCGGCTCCGCAACCGGAAGCCCGGCTACAGCCTTGATCAAGCCTTCTATACCGACCCTACCTACCATCAGGTCGACCTTGAGCAGATCTGGTACAAGGACTGGCTGTTCGTCGGCCACGACTGCGAGATTCCGAGCCAGGGCAATTACTTCACCGTGCAGGTCGGCGCCTACGCGGTGGTCGTGGTGCGCGGCAAGGATGGCGATATCAACGCGCTTCATAATTCCTGCCGCCACCGCGGCTCGCGAGTCTGCCTGGAACAGCGTGGCAGCGCGGCAAAGCTGGTTTGCCCCTACCACCAGTGGACGTACGATCTCGACGGGGCGCTCCTTTTCGCGCGCCAGATGGGCGAGGGTTTCGACACCTCGAAGTTCGGTATGAAGCAGATCGCCTGCGAGAGCGCCGGCGGCTACATCTTCATCTGCCTCGCCGACCAGCCAACGGATTTCGCGCCATTCCGAGCGATGATGGAGCCTTACTTCCTGCCGCATCGCCTGCGCGATGCAAAGATCGCCTACGAAAGCACGATCATCGAGAAGGGCAACTGGAAGCTCGTCTGGGAAAACAACCGCGAATGCTATCATTGCGCCGGCAACCATCCGGAACTCTGCAAGACCTTTCCCGAAGCACCGACGGTCACCGGCGTCGACGGCGCCAAGAACGATCCTGAGATCGCAGCGCACTGGGAGAAATGTGAAGCGATCGGCCTGCCGAGCGCCTTTGTCATGGACGAGCGCGGCCAGTTCCGCGCCACGCGCGTTCCGCTGCTGCGCGAGGCGATCAGCTACACCATTTCGGGCCGGAAGGCCGTGCAGATGCGGCTCTCCGACAATGTGAACATGGACCGCATCGGTTCGCTGCTTCTCTACCACTACCCGACGACCTGGAACCACGTGCTGTCTGACCACGCGATCACCTTCCGCGTCATGCCGATTAGCGCGACGGAAACGGCGGTCACGACCAAGTGGCTGGTGCACAGGGACGCGGTCGAAGGCATAGACTATCGGCTCGACGAACTGACCCATGTCTGGACCGAGACGAACGACCAGGATCGGCAGATCGTCGAGGAGAATGCCCGCGGCATTCACTCGCCTGCCTATGAGCCCGGCCCGTATTCGGAGATTCACGAGGGTGGGGTCGCGCAGTTCGTCGAGTGGTACTCGAGCTTCATGCAAAGTCGCCTGACCGAGGGCGGCCGTCCGGCCCTGCGTTCCGTCGCCTGACCGGAGCAATCATCATGAACATGATACTGGCCGGCACTGCGCCTGTCCCGCTGCCTCTCGACGAGATGCGGCCCTGGAATTCCGCGCGTCAGATGCTAGTTTGCACGAGCGTCATCGACGAAGCCTTGGAGGTGAAGACCTTTACCTTCGTCGTCGAGGGCGGCGGCTGGTTTCGTTACATGCCTGGCCAGTTCCTGACTGTGGAATTGCGCGCCGAGGGCGGCGACCTGCATCGGACCTACACGATCTCATCGTCGCCTTCACGGCCGTATTCGATCTCCATAACGATCAAGGCGCAGTCGACCAGCGTCGGCACGCGGTGGATGTTCGAGAATGTCAGGCCCGGCTCGCGCCTGCGGGCCTACGGTCCGAGCGGTCACTTCACGCTCGCCCGCAATCCGGCGAAGAAATATCTGTTCATCTCCGCAGGCTCGGGCATCACGCCGATGATGTCGATGCTTCGCTGGCTCGCCGACTGCGATCCTGGCGCGGACGTCGCCTTCCTCAACTCATCGCGCCGGCCGGAGGAGATCATCTTCCGCGACGAGTTGGAGATGTATGCCCGGCGCATGCCGAACCTGTCCCTCGGTTTCCTGCCGGAAGCCCGTTCGGCGGCGGCGCCGTGGGGCGGCCTGATGGGCCGAATCGACCGCCACAAGTTTGCGCTGCTGGTTCCCGATTTCATGAGCCGCGAGATTTTCTGCTGCGGTCCCGACCCGTTCATGAAAGCCGTCAGCACGATAGTCCGGGCCGAAGGCTACGACATGGGCCGCTATCATCAGGAAAGTTTCGGCGCCACGTCGATCGCGGAAACGGTGCACAAGCAGGCGCCCGACGTTTCGCTCGACGGCACGGCAGCCGGCCTGATGGTCAACTTCCTCGGTTCCGGCGAGCGGATCGCCTGTATCCCGGGCCAGACCATTCTTGAGACGGCGCGTGCCGCCGGCGTGCGCATCCCGGCGGCTTGCGAATCCGGGATTTGCGGAACCTGCAAAGTGCTGAAGCGCACCGGTGACGTGGACATGCGGCACAACGGCGGGATCAGCCAGCAGGAGATCGCCGGCGGCTATGTGCTGGCTTGCTGCTCCCGCCCCCTGTCACCCGTGGAGATAGAAGCATGACGCCACGCAACGCAGAGAAAATCGTCACGTCGCGTCGGCTTGTCGATCGCGAAACGATGGCCGCCGTCTCGCCGCTGCCGCCGCCGGAGGAAGTCTTCGTCGACTGGTTGATGTCGGTTGCGCCAGGCGACTGTCTTGAGGCGGCTGCGCGCTATCAGATCGAGATCATCGACCGTTCGGCTGTCTTCCTTCATCCCGACGTCCGTCACCTGCGCACGTTGCTGGTCGCGGTGGCGGGTGACGCCGAATGGCCGATGCCGATTTCCAATCTTTGAGCGAGGATTTCCAATGCCTTCAACGCAGGTTTCCAAACGCGGCCTTCTCGAGCGGCTGGATTCGGGTCCGGTTGTGGTTGCCGAAGGTTATCTCTTCGAACTGGAGCGGCGCGGCTATCTTCAGGCAGGACCATTCGTGCCGGAGGTCGTCCTCGCACATCCGGATGCCGTGACGCGCTTGCACGAAGATTTCGCCCACGCCGGTTCCGATGTCGTAGAAGCCTTCACCTACTACGCGCACCGCCAGAAGCTGAAGGTGATCGACCGCGAGGACATTCTTGAGCAGATCAACCGCCAGGCGCTGCGCATCGCCAAGGACGTCGCCGATCGCAACGGCTGCCTGATGGCTGGCAATATCTGCAACACCAATGCCTACGAGAAGGACGATCCGGCGACGCACAGGGCGGTGCGCGCAATGTTCGAAGAACAGATCGAATGGGCCGTGGATGAAGGCGCGGACTTCCTTATCGCCGAGACGATCGATTGGTACGGCGAAGCCGCGATCGCGCTCGACGTCATGAAGGCGACCGGCCTGCCGTCGGTCGTGACGCTCTCCGTCCATCGCGACGAGAAGATGTTCGATGATATAAACGTCGTCGATGCCTGCAAGCGGCTTGAGGCTGCCGGCGCCGATGTCGTCGGGCTCAATTGTCAGCGCGGCCCGAAAACCTTGATGCCGGTCGTGAAGAAGGTGCGGAGCGCCGTGTCCTGCCACGTCGCGTCGCTGCCGGTGCCTTACCGCACCACCGAAGCCGAGCCGACGTTCCAGTCGCTGACCGACCGCGCCTGCTCCTGCATTCCGGCCGATCGCCCGTTCCCGACCGCGCTCGATCCCTTCACCTGCAATCGATACGAATGCGCGGAATATGCCCGCGAGGCTTATGACATGGGCGTCCGCTACATCGGCCTCTGCTGCGGAGCCGCACCCCACCACATCCGCGCTGTCGCCGAGGCGCTTGGCCGTACGGTGCCGGGCAGCCGCTACTCCCCCGACATGTCGAAGCACGCCTTCTTCGGCACCGATGCCGCGATCCCTGACAAGTACAGGGAGAGGCGAGTCGAGATCTGAGTGGTTCGACAGCGAGATAGGCAGGATGACCACCGTACCTCTCCAGCAAAACGCCCAGGCCGGCAATGCCATCGATGATCTCATTGCGTCGCATCGGCGAGGCCACGGCCTCGCACGCCCGTTCTACTTCGATCCGGCTATCTTCGAGCGCGACATGAAACGCATTTTCCGGCGCCACTGGCACTGCCTGGCGCATGAGAGCGTGATCCCCGATCCAGGCGATTTCGAGCTGTTCAGGCTGAGTGACGAGCAGATCATCCTGACGCGAGGCATGGACGGCACCGTCCACGCGATTCTGAATGTCTGCCGCCACCGCGGCGCGGAAGTGTGCACCAAGCCCAAGGGCAACGCGCGAGTGTTCGTCTGCCCATACCATGCCTGGACCTACACGAATGACGGCTCGTTGCGTGCAGCGCGGCTGATGCCGAAGGATTTCGATCGTGCCGCCCATGGATTGAAAAAGTTGCAGGTGCGCGTAGCGGAAGGCCTGGTATTTGTCAGCTTTGCCGAGGCTCCACTGGATTTCGATCCGATCGAACAGTCGCTACGGACGAGCTGCGGCCAGTACGGGTGGGGGCAGGCCAAGGTCGCGCATCGCGAGGTCTATCAGCTCGACGCCAACTGGAAGCTGGCTGTCGAGAACTACGTAGAGTGCTATCATTGCGGACCGGCGCACCCGGAATACTCCCAGACACACGCTCTGGAAAAGCCGCCAGAAATGATCGAGCAGCTCAACCTGGCAATGGAGGCACGCACCTGCGCCCTGGGCATCGATGTCGGCAGCGGCGATCATTGGCGGAACTCCACCAATGGACAGGAGGCCATCCACACCTTCCGCTATGCGCTATATGACGGCGTCTCGACCGGCAGCGACGACGGCAAGCCGGTCGCGCCGCTGATGGGCCGCTTCACCGACTATGATGGCGGCGTGACGTCCATTCATCTCGGCGGCACGAGTTTCTTCGTGTGCTATCCCGATCACGGGATGATCTACCGCTTCGTTCCAAAGACGGTGGACACATGCGAGATGGAACTGATCTGGCTCGTACGTGGCGATGCGGCCGAAGGTCAGGACTACGACATCGATCGGCTCACCTGGCTGTGGAAGGTCACCACCGAGGAAGACAAGAAGATCATCGAGCACACCGCGCGCGGCGTGCGCTCGCACTATTTCGTGCCGGGTCCGATCGCTCCGATGGAGCACAACGAGTTGCGCTACATCGCCTGGTATCTCGATGAGATCCGTCGGCCGTGATGCGTGATGCCGTAAACCACGCTTCTGCGATCGGTGCTCTCTGCCGCAAGCGGACGTATGAGGTTTCCGGCATCGCAGGAAGGCCCAGGTGGTCTTCGGCACCAAGCACCACGTCCGGCCGCGGAATCCCTTAGATTTACCAAAATCCGCCCGCGCTAGCCGATCGTCCTCTCGATCACGTTTATCCAGTTCCTCCAGGCGATTTTCTCAATGAGCTCGCGTCCATAACCGTGCCGGTCGAGCGCTTCGAGCAATCGCGGCAAGCCGGACACGTCGCGTATGTCCGGCGGGATCGGCGCGCCGTCGAAGTCCGATCCCAGCCCGACTCCGTCCTCGCCCAGTCTGGCGAGCAAGGCGTCGAGATGGCGCAGCATCATATCGAGATCGACACGCCGGCCGGTCGGACCGCCGGGATGCAGAAATACCGTGGCGTAGTTCAGTCCCACCATGCCGCGCGTGTCGCGGATGGCGTCCAGCTGCCAGTCGGTGAGGTTGCGCGCGTGCGGGCAGATCGAATGCACGTTGGAATGCGTAGCGACCAGAGGCGCATCGCTAAGGGCAGCGACATCTCGAAAACCCTTCTCGTTGATGTGGGACAGGTCGATCATGATCCTGAGCCGGTTGCATGCATCGACCAGCGCCTTGCCCGCCTCGGTCAGGCCGGGGCCGGTATCCGGCGACGACGGATAACGGAAGGGCACGCCATGGCCAAAAATATTCGACCGGCTCCAGACCGGGCCGAGCGAGCGCAGGCCGGCGGCATGCAGTACGTCCAGCATGGAGAAATCCGGATCGATGGCTTCCGCGCCCTCGATGTGGAAGACCGCTGCAAGGACGCCGCGCGCCATGGCGGTGCGGATGTCGGTGGCGTTGCGGCACACGACGAGCGAGCCGGCGCGCTCCAGCCGGAACAGGATCGACGCCATCGCCAGGGTGGCGGCCTGTGCCGTATGCATCGGCAGTTCCGGCGGGAGCGGCTCGTCGTTTCCGGGCGGCGGCGGGACGACCCCGGCTTTTCCTCCTTGCCGGGGAGGAGCGAAGACGGCGAACAGGCCGCCGGCGAAACCGCCCCTCCTCGCCCGAGGCAGGTCGATGTGCCAATCGGCCGGAGTTCCTTCAGCAAAGAGGCGTTCCTTGTCGGCCTCCGGCGAAAGGTAGAGTTTTAGCAGCGTGTCGTTATGGCCGTCGAAGACGGGGACGAGATGTTTTTCAGTCATGGTGGAGCCTTATGTCTTCCGCGGCCGCCTTTGAGGGCCGGTCATCGCTTCGCCCTGAACGTCGCAGACTTTTCGGACAAGATCACGCGTCAAACAAAGCCGCGCGAGGTAGGCCGACGGGATTTCGCGGAAGTCCCCGCCTCCGGCCGTGGCGAATTCGTAGCTACGCAAGAAAGCAACCGCCGCTGCCAAAACCGTGCAAGCCTGTGAGCGACCGGTTCACGGGCTGTGGCCTTTTGGTTACAGGCGAGAATATCTTTTCCTGCGTCGGAGTCCTCGCTTTGCCATCCGCCCACCTGTTAGCGCAACAGAATCAAACACTAAACATGATAAAAATAGGAAGGTTTTTGTCATGCCCGCACGGGTCGGTTAAATCGCTGGCCTTGCACGCTAATTTTTTGCGACCTAGTGAAGCGGGCGATCGCTGAAGAGGCCGGTACCGGATGGGAGGGCTGGTTCCACGAAGTGATGAGAATGGAACTCACCAGACTGCTTTCCAGTTTTGCCGTGCTGCGTCCGCGCATAGAGGCGATGACGCGGGGACGTGTCGGCTGCGGCGCTACCGCGGAGGACCTCACCCAGGACACCTGGATAAGGCTGGCGACCGCCGGCGACGACGCCGTCGACAATCACGCGGCCTTCGCCATGCGTGCCGCGAAGAACGCCGTCATCGGGCATTTCCGCAAACAGAAGCGTCGCAGCGAGATCGACGCCGAGGTCAACGACCTGCTCTGGCCGTCGGTCGACGAAATCTCTCCCGAGCGTGTGGTGATGGGTCGCGACATGCTGCGGGCAGTCGAGGCGGCGTTGCTGACCATGCCGGAGAAGAGCCGGCAGATTTTCCTGATGAATCGTCTCGGCGGCGTCTCCCACCGCGAGATAGCCTGTCGTCTTGGGGTCAGTGAGGAGACCGTCTATTACCACATCCGGCGGGTGGTGGAGCGGCTGGCCGAGGTGCGCGACCGCCTCGGTTGACCCGGCCTGGCGCCAGCCGGTTCAGCCTGCCCGCAATTTCTTTTGCTCCAGTGCTTAGGCATAGTGCCGTCTCGCGTGTCTGTGGTAGGCAGATCAACGTGCGCCCGGTTGGACCGCGGGCGCTTGCGGCGTGACCGGGCGATGGACGAGGGGAAACAACGATCCGAAACTGACCGCGGCGTGACCATGAACGCGCGCGACTGGATCGTCAGGCTGACCTCCGGCAGCGTGTCCGGCGCGGACCTCGAGCGCTTCGACGCCTGGTGCGCGGAAAGGCCGGAGCACAGGCAGGCCTTCGTCCGCGAGCGCGAATTCTGGCAGTTGCTGGGCGGCGTGAACGGTACCACCGCCGCCTCGCTCGGCGTTCCCGCGCGCCGGCGCATTGTCGGTCGCCGTGCCGTGCTGACCGGCGGTGTCGCCGTCGCGGCAGCCGTCGTCCTGGCGCCGCGCGTGGTGGTGTGGCTGCGAACGGATTTCAGCACCGGCCCCGGCGAACAGCAGAGCGCCACGCTTCCCGACGGCTCGACCATGTTTCTCAACACCAGCAGCAGCGTCGCCATCGACTTCGCCGGCGAGCGGCGCCGTGTCGACCTCATCGACGGCGAGGTCGACGTTTCGGTGGTCCCGCTCGCCGGGCGCCCGTTCCGGATCGCCGCGCTAGGCGGTGGCAGCGAGACGCAGGGCGGCCGCTTTGCCGTGCGCAGCTTCGATGGAGAGGCCACCGTGACCGCCTCCGAGGGAGCCGTCACGGTCGCCAGCGGCGACGCGATGCCGGGCCGGGTCGAGCTTGCGGCCGGCCAGCAGACCCGCTACCGCAGCGGCGGCGCGCCGCAACCGGCGACGGCCGTCGACCTGGACACCGAGCTCGCCTGGCGAACGGGCCGCATCGTCTTCGACGCCAAGCCGTTCGCGGCGGCGGTGCATCAGCTCGGGCGTTATGTGCCGGAGCGGCTGGTGTTTACCACCCATGCCTATGATGAGAGCCCGGTGAGTGCGGTCTTCCACGCCAGCGACGCGCATGCCGCCATCGACGCGCTGGCCCACACGCAAGGCCTGAGCACCCGCCGCATTCCCGGACTGCTGATCGTGATCTCCTGATCGCCGCGGCGAATTCGATACCGGCAATTTTCTTCAAAAAAAGCAGAAACGCTCTCTAGGCGGCAGGCCCCGCCGCGCGTCGAGCCTTCGAGGGTGGTCGATCGATGTCGATCCACCGGGGCATTTCTTGGGGGCTTGTAATGAGTGACGACAGGGTCAGGCAGGGCGGCAAGGTGGCGGCGCGCCTGTTTGCGAAACTGGTTTTGGGAACCGCGCTCGCCGTGGTGGTCACGCCGCTCGTCGGTGCACAAGGCCAGGCGTTCGCGCAGTCGGCGGCGCGGCTGCACAGCGTCAGCCTGCCGGCGCAGCCGCTGGCGCAGTCGCTCCGCCAACTCTCCCGGCAGACCGGGCTGCAGATCGCATTCGCCACCGGCGACATGAGCGGGGCAAGCGCGCCGGCCGTGGCCGGCACGCTCTCGGCGGAACAGGCACTGGCACAGCTCCTGGCCAGCAGCGGCATGCGTTATCGGTTCACCGGGCCAAACACCGTGTCGATCCAGTCGGGTTCCGGTAGTGCCGGCGCCGCCGCCGCGGGCGGAGCGGTATCGGCTGATGGCACCCTGCTGTTGGACACCGTCGACGTGGCCGGCGGGCGCTGGGACGGCAGCGTCAACCAGGTCGAGATCACCGCGCAGGAGCTCGAGCTGAAGAACCCGCGCGACCTGCAGGAGGTCTTCGCCGACGAGCCCAAGGTCGCGGTCGGCAGCTCCATCCCGGTCTCGCAGAAGGTCTACGTGCAAGGCATCGAGGAAACCAACCTGTCGGTAACGGTCGACGGCTCGCGGCAGAACGCCAAGGTCTTCCACCACAACGCGACCAACCTGATCGACCCCAGCCTGCTCAAGGCCGTGCGCGTCGACGCCGGCGTCGCGCCTGCCGACGCCGGTCCGGGCGCGCTGGCCGGCGCGATCCTCTACGAGACCAAGGACGCGCGCGACCTGCTGCAACCGGGCAAAACCTTCGGCGGACTGGTCAAGGCCGACTACGATTTCAACAGCGACACGCACACGATCGGCCTGTCGATGTTCGGCGCCGAGAACGGCTTCGAATATCTTGGCTATATCAACTTCGCCCGCGGCAGCAACTACGAGGCCGGCGACGGCAGCATCGTCAACGGCAGCGCCACCGACCTGATCAGCGGCCTCGGCAAGATCGCCTACGAGGCGCAGAGCGGCGATCGGTTCGAGATCAGCCACGAGCAGGTTCGCGACGACGCGCCGCGGCCGTTCCGCGCCAACATCGGCGAGTTGACCAACCGCCGGCCGTGGGAACCGCTGGTCCGCGACTACACGCTGAGCCGCACCAACACGGTCTTCACCTATACCGACGTCAGCCCGGAAGGCTGGTGGGATCCCAAGGTGGTGCTGGCCTATGCGCGCAGCGAGGTCGAGACGCCGATCTTCACGCCACGCGAGAACTATCCGGGCAGCGGCACGACCGGCAGCCTGAACGGCCGGGCGGAGAACCGCTTCGCCCTGGAGAACGGCACGGTGACCGCCGGCTTCGACTTCTACAACGACAAGGCGGACCTCGAGGCCCGCACGGATTCCTCCACCGAGTATGCGCGCAACATCGGGGTCTATGCGCAGGCGCGGCTGGAGCCGTGGGAGCGCACGCGGCTTTCCTTCGGCGCACGCGCCGACCACCAGTGGTTCGAAGGCACGACCGGCGAGGAGTGGAGTAATGGAGGGCTTAGCGGCAACATCTCCGGCGAATACGACCTCATAGAGGAGATACTGACCGCCAAGGCAGGCTTTTCGCACGTCTGGGCCGGCATACCGCTGGCCGAAAACTTCATATTCAATCCCCTCTGGAACTACGGCGACGGCCCCGAACCGGTGACCGCCAACAACGCCACGGCCGGGCTTGTTGCGCGCTATAACGGCTTCACCGTCGAAGGCAGCATCTTCCGCACCGACATCTACGATGCCCGCACCGCACGCTACGCCGTGGCTCGCGCCATCGAGGCGCACGACGTGCGCTCCGAGGGTTTCGAGCTCGGCGTCGGCTACGACTGGGGTGCCGGCAGCATCAGCGTCAAATATGCGGACATCGACGTCACCATCGACGATCTGCCAGCGGATTCCGACCTCGGCACCTACCTGGCCACGCCGATCGGCCAGATCTTCACCATCGCCGCCGTGCATCGCTTCGAAGAGTGGGGCCTCACCGTGGGCGGCGACGTCGAGATCGTGCTCGACTATGACAATGTGCCCGCCGGCAGCCAGCCGCTGGAGGGCTACGAGGTCGTCAACACCTTCGTCGAATATCAGCCGCAGGATGCGCCGAACCTGACGTTCCGTGGCGAGATCAGAAACCTGTTCGACGAGACCTATGTCAGCCGGGCCACCTATGGCCAGGAGTTCGACAACGTTAAGCCGCTGCTCGAACCCGGCCGGTCGTTCCGGCTGAGCGCAACAGCGCGCTTCTGAGCCGACCTGGGCGGCGGAACGCCGCGGACAGAGGATGGAAAAGAAAATGGCCGAGACGACGGGACGCTTCGAGACAGAGCACGGGCGCAAATACATGATCCAGCTGTGCAAGCATTTCGGCCACAAGATCGACGTGACCTATGATGAGTCGCACGGCGAATGCCGCTTCGGCTGGGGCGTCGCGTCGTTCGACGCCGACGACGGCGCACTGACCATCCAGATCGAAGTGGCCGACGCGGATCAGCTGTCGCGCGCCAAGGCAATCGTCGACGACCACCTCGCCCGCTTCGCTTTCCGCGAGCCCGGCCACGCCATCGAATGGAGTGCCTGAAGCATGCCGCGCCCGCACGATCCTGCATGAGCGTGGGTACCTTCGATGAGTAGAGCATCAGCGTTGCGCCAGGAAATGCGTGGCCGACTGTGCCACCCGGCGCCCACCCGGCGGACGAGCGCGTTGTGGCGAGCTTTCGCCTTGTGTGCGTCGCTCGCTACGGCCATCCCGGTGCACGCGACGGAAATCGCCACGGCGACCGGCCCGATCAGCATCGATGCCGTGCCGGCGACGATTGCCGTCTACGACATCGCGGCGATCGATACGCTCACCAGCCTCGGCGTCCGGCCCGCCGGCATCCCGGACAAGCTCTACGTGCCCGAGCTTGCCGATGTCGCCAAGGGCGCGACAGTCGTCGGCACGCTGTTCGAGCCGGACCTGGAGGCGCTGAACGCACTGGCGCCGGACCTGATCATCGTCGGCGGCCGCTCCTCCACCCAGGCGGAGGCCGCGGCGCGTGTTGCGCCGACCATCGACATGACCATGACCGGCGACGACCTGCTCGCCGAGGCCAAGGCCCGCATTGCCACCTATGGCGACATCTTCGATCGGCGCGCGGAAGCGTCCGCCGCCGCGCAGCGGCTGGACGACGCGGTCGCCGCCGCCCGCCAGGCGGTGAGCGGCAAGGGCAAGGCGCTGATCGTGATGACCAACGGGCCGAAGATCGCCGCCTACGGCCCCGGTTCGCGCTTCGGCTGGCTGCACAAGGCGCTGGCGCTGGAGCCGGCGGTCGCCGATGTCGAGGCGGCGACCCATGGCGAGGCCGTCTCCTTCGAGTTCGTCGCAAAAGCCAACCCGGACTGGCTGCTGGTGCTCGACCGCGCCGCGGCGATCGGCTCCGGCGAACAGGGCGCCCGGGCAACGCTGGACAACGAACTGGTGGCCGCGACGACGGCCTGGAAGACGGGTCAGGTGATTTACCTGCCGGCCGCCGACTTCTACATCGCCGCCGGCGGGCTGCAGGCGACGCTGCGGGTCCTCGGCACGATCGAACAAACCTTCACCAGGGCAAAATGACGGCCACTAGGCTTGACGCCCGGCTGCCGCTCGCCGCTGGCTTGGTCGCGCTTTTTCTGATCAGCCTCTGCGTCGGCGTCGAGGATATGCAGCTCCAGCGCATCGCCACCGATCCGCAGGCCTTGCAGCTGCTGCTGGTGAGCCGGCTGCCGCGCACCCTGGCGGCGGTGCTTACCGGCGCCGGGCTGGCGATCGCCGGCCTGGTCCTGCAGATTCTCGCGCGCAACCGTTTCGTCGAGCCGACGACCACCGGCACCGGCCAAAGCGCGGCGCTCGGCATCCTGGCCGTGACGCTGCTCGCGCCGGCCGCCTCGATCGCCGTCAAGACGTTGGCGGCCAGCGTCACCGCGCTCGCGGGGACGGCGCTGTTCCTGACGGTGGCGCACCGCCTGCCGCCGACACAGCCCTTCCTCATCCCGCTGTTCGGCCTCGTATATGGCGGGGTGGTCGGCGCCGCGGTCACCTTCGTCGCGTGGCAGGCCGACCTGCTGCAGTTCCTCGACGTATGGACCAACGGCGAGTTCTCCGGCGTGCTGCGCGGCCGCTACGAGGTCCTGTGGATCATGGCGGCGCTCGTCGCGCTGGCCTGGTGGATCGCCGACCGGCTGACCATCGCCGCGATGGGGCGCGAGGTCAGCGTCGGCCTTGGCCTGAACTACCAGCGCATCGTCCAGCTCGGGCTGGCCATCGTCTCCGTGGTGTCCGCGCTTGCCGTGGTCGTGGTCGGGCTGATCCCGTTCGTCGGGCTCGTCGTGCCGAACCTGGTGTCGCGTTTCATGGGCGACAATCTGAAAGCCGCCCTGCCCTGGGTCGCCGTCACCGGCGCCGCGCTCGTGCTCGCCTGCGACATCATCGGACGGCTGATCCGTTATCCCTACGAGATTCCGGTCGGCACCGTGCTCGGCGTGGTCGGGTCCGTGCTGTTCCTGTGGCTCCTGTTCGGGCGTGTCGGCCGTGCCTGACGCGATCGTAATCCGGCGAAACAACGCCAGCGTCCGGCTATGGCTGCTGGCGGGTCTGGCGGCTGCGGCCATCGTCGCCTTCATGACGATCGGCCTGCGCGGCAACATCGCCTTCGCGCTCGAGCTACGCGCCGTCAGGCTGCTGGCGCTGGTGCAGGTGGGCATTGCCGTCGCCATCTCCACGGTGGTCTTCCAGACGGTGACGGCCAACCGCATCCTGACGCCGTCGATCATGGGTTTCGACGCGCTCTACCAGTTCGGTCAGGTGGCGCTGGTGCTGCTGCTCGGCGGCGTTGGCTTTGCCGCCCTCGACCCGCGCCTGAAATTCGCCGGCGAAACAATCGCGATGCTGGCCATGGCGATGCTGCTGTTCGTGCCTATGCTCAAGCGCCGCCTCGACATCGGCCTGCTGCTGCTCGCCGGCGTGGTCCTCGGCCTGTTGTTCCGCAGCCTGTCGATCCTGGTCGCGCGTCTTATCGATCCCAACGACTTCGCCGTGGCGCAGGGCGCAAGCTTCGCCGACTTCAACACCGTGCGTGGCGACCTGCTCGTCATCGGCGCAATCATCACCGCCGTCGCGGCGGCGATCGCCTGGCGCCAGCGCCATCTGCTCGACGTGGTGGCGCTGGGCGTCGACAGCGCCGTCGGCCTCGGCGTCGGCTGGACCCGCACGGTGACCGCCCTGCTGGTGCTGGTGTCGGTGCTGGTCGCCGTGTCGACGGCGCTGGTCGGGCCGCTGACCTTCCTGGGCTTGCTGGTGGTGGCGCTGGCCGAGCGTATCGTCGACAGCCGCCGCCATCATTTGCTGCTGCCGGCGGCCGTGCTCGTCGCGGTCGCGGTGCTGGTCGGCGGCCAGACGGTCCTGCAGCATGTTCTGGGCGGCGCCGGCACGCTCGGCATCGTCATCGAGTTTTCAGGCGGCCTGCTGTTCCTGCTCATGCTGATGGCGATGAGCAGGCAATGATCGAGATCGGCAACGTCTCGCTGCGCTACGGCAATGCGCAGGTTCTGCACGACGTGTCGCTTTCTCTCGCCAAGGGCGGGTTGACGGCGCTGGTCGGGCCCAACGGCGCCGGCAAGTCGAGCCTGCTGTCGCTGGTGGCGCGGTTGCAGCCGCTGCAGTCCGGGCGGATCACCGTGGACGGCCTGCCGGTGGATTCCACCCCCGGCCGGCAGCTCGCCCGCAAACTGGCGGTGCTGCGCCAGGACCCGGCCGTCGCCAGCCGGCTGCGCGTGCGCGAACTGGTCGGCTTCGGCCGCTTTCCGCACGGCCGCGGACGGCTCGACGACCGCGACCGCGTCCTGATCGACGCGGCGCTGCGCCAGTTCGATCTCGAAGACCTTGCCGACCGCTTCCTCGACAATCTGTCGGGTGGGCAGCGGCAGCGCGCCATGGTGGCGATGGCGTTCTGCCAGGGCACTGATTACATGCTGCTCGACGAGCCGCTCAACAATCTCGACATGATGTTTGCGCGCCGGCTGATGCGCGATTTGCGCGCCGCGGCCGACCGCGAAGCACGCACGGTCATCGTCGTGCTGCACGACATCAACCACGCCGCCGCTTATGCCGACCGCATCGTGGCGATGAAGGCCGGCCGCATCGTCGCCGACGGCACCCCGGCGGAGGTGCTGCGGCCGGACGTCCTGGAGGCCGTGTTCGGCTATCCGATGCAGGTGATCGACGTCGACGGAGCGCCGGTCGTCCTGCACCACCGCTAATGCGCATTCGGCCCTGGCGGGTGGAAGCCGGCTCGCCTCTGTGGCAGCTTGCGCCAAAGCATGATCCCGAAAAGTTGCAGACTTTCGGATAAGATCATGCGTTGAAACAAAGAGACGCAAGCGAAGGCTGCGAAAGGCGATCCCCATGAAAAAAGGCTCCGACATCCTCGTTGCGGCGCTGGAGAATGAAGGCGTCGACCGGATTTTCGGCGTGCCGGGCGAGGAGAACCTGCATGTGGTCGAATCGCTGCGCACCTCGTCGATCGAGCTGGTGCTGACCCGCCACGAACAGGCGGCGGCGTTCATGGCCGCCACCCACGGGCGGCTCACCGGCCGGCCGGGCGTGGGCATCTCGACGCTCGGGCCGGGCGCGCTGAATTTTTCGACCGGCGCGGCCTACGCCAATCTCGGCGCCATGCCGATGATCCTGCTCACCGGCCAGAAGCCGATCATGACGGCGCGGCAGGCGCGCTTCCAGGTGGTCGACGTCGTCGCCTCGATGCGGCCGCTCACCAAGATGACGCGGCAGATCGTCAGCGCCGCCAGCATTCCCGCCGCAGTGCGCGATGCCTTCCGCGTCGCCGCCGAGGAGCGTCCGGGACCAGTGCATCTGGAGCTGCCGGAGGACGTGTCGGCCGAGATGACCGACACCGGCGAGATCATCGCACGGCATCCCGTCGACCGGCCGGTCGCCCCGGCGGCGGCGATCGATCGCGCCGCCGCCATGATCCTGGCGGCGAAACGTCCGCTGACCATGATCGGCGCGGCGGGCAACCGGCCGCCTCTGGTCGAGCCGCTGTCGGCCTTCGTGCGCCGGCTCAGGATCCCGTTCTTCAACACCCAGATGGGCAAGGGCGCCGTCAATGGCGGCTCCAACCTCTATGTCGGCACCGCGGCGCTGTCGGAGCGCGACTATGTGCACGACGCCATCGACCAGGCAGACCTGATCATCTCGATCGGCCACGACACGGTCGAGAAGCCGCCCTTCCTCATGCGCAGCGCCGGCGGTCCGAAGGTGCTGCACATCGGCTACCACTCGGCCAATGTCGAACAGGTCTATCATCCCGACGCGGAGGTGATCGGCGACATCGCGGTCACGGTGACGGCGCTCGCCGACCGGCTCGGCGGCAAGCTCGATCCCGACATGGCGATGCTCGACCTGCGCCAGCGCATCCTCGAGCGGCTCAACGACCGCTCCGACGATCCGCGTTTTCCGGTCACCCCGCAGCGGCTGGTGCGCGATGTCCGGCAAGTGCTTCCGGAGGACGGCATCGTCTGCCTCGACAACGGCATGTACAAGATCTGGTTCGCCCGCAACTACCGCACCCGGGTCGCCAACACGTTGCTGCTCGACAACGCGCTGGCCACCATGGGCGCCGGCCTGCCGTCGGCGATGATGGCGGCGCTTCTCTACCCCGAGCGCCGGGTCATGGCGGTGTGCGGCGACGGCGGCTTCATGATGAATTCGCAGGAGATGGAAACCGCGGTGCGCCTTGGCCTCAACCTGGTCGTCGTCATCCTCAACGACGGCGCCTACGGCATGATCCGCTGGAAGCAGGCGGTCGACGTCTTCCCGGATTTCGGCCTCACCTTCGGCAATCCCGATTTCGTGCGCTATGCCGAGGCCTACGGCGCGAAGGGTTCGCGGGTCACCGCCACGGAAGACCTGCTGCCGACGCTGGAGGCGGCGTTCGCCGGCGGCGGCGTGCATCTCGTCGACGTGCCGATCGACTATTCGGAAAATGCGCGCGTTCTGGTCGACGAACTGCGTAGCCACGCCGAGGCGCAGGCCTTGCCGGTACCGTGACGACACTGCGGCGCGGTCACCGCTCCCTCGTTGTCGATCCGAGGTGAGCGCGGTATCGCGGCCAGCCCGCTTCTCCCCGTCCTTCACGGGGAGAAGATGCCGGCAGGCAGATGAGGGGCAGCGCCGACCGTCGAAACCTGGCCGCGCGGCAGAAGCTATGCCGGCTTGCGTGCCCGCGGCGCTGCCTTGGCCGGCTCGGCAGGGGCCGGCTCGGCAGGGGCTGGCTCGGCAGGGGCTGGCTCGGGGGTAGCCGTCGCAATGCTGTTGGCGGCGGCCTTGCCGCGTTTCGGTTTGGCTGCGGCTTCTGCCGTTGCCGGCGCGGACGTCTCAGCGGCCGCCGACGACGAAGCCTCCGCTGCGGGTGCAGGCGTTGCCTTCGCCGTGCCAGCCGCCTTGCCGCGCCGCGGCTTGGCTGCCACATTCGACGGTGCAGGCTTTGGCTTGGCAGCGACCGTCTTTCGAGGCTTCGGCGGAGCGTCTGCCACCGCGTCTTCCGCTTCGATTTCCCGGTTCGCCTGGTCCCAATGATCCTCGTGCGCGCCGTGCGGTCGTCCCGCGCGTTCCCAGATCGCGTAAGCGCGGTGACGGATGCGTTCGTGTTTGTCGCCTGTCATGCCTTGCCTCCAGATTCTCCGTATTATGCGCCAACTGCGCGCGTTGTCGACTCATGCGCGCAGCAGCCGGCCGGGCATGACCGCGGGTGCGGCTGGCGCCGTTTCGGCGCGATCGGATTGCGGCTGCCGGCCCGCCGGACTATGTCTTCGGCATGAGGGCGCCGCGATGATCCGATTCCTCTTTCGCCTGCTGTCGACGTTCGCCCTTGCGGTCGCCGTCATCATGGCGGTGCTGGACGCGACCCGCTCGATCGCCGCCTCGGCCATCGTGGCGACGCCGCTGGCGACAAGCTGGGCCTCCGTCTCGCCGCAGACGCTGGCAGCCGCGCAGGACATCGTCGACACGAAGCTGCACCCGCTGTTCTGGAGCTTCGCGATCGTGCCGATCCTGGCGCTTCCAGGCTTCGTCGTGTTCGCCGGGATCGCATTCCTGCTCTACGCGATCGGCCGGCGCCCGCAGCGCCGCGCCGGCCTGGCCATCTGACCGGCCGGCAATCGCCTTGGTTTTCCAAGACGATGCGCCGGAGTTATGCGGTTCGCCCGGCGGGCCGGGATGGCCGCCGGAAGGTTCACGCTGCGTTTTCCAAATGGTCAAGATTCCGCGTGAGTTTTGCGTTTCGGCGTGCCAGAGTGGCCGCTGAGCGGACGGTGGCCCCGTCTGCCGCGCGTCGCGGATGGGTCTTGTAGTCTGCCGCTGGACACGTCAACCAAAGAAAAACCGACAGGGTGTGGATCACATGAAGCGTATCGTCCTCGGCCTCCTGGCCGCAACCGCCTTTACCGTCCCGGCGCTCGCGCAGGACATCAAGCCGGCGATCATCTACGATCTCGGCGGCAAGTTCGACAAATCCTTCAACGAGTCGGCCTTCAACGGTGCCGAGAAGTTCAAGGCCGAATCCGGCATAGAGTACCGCGACTTCGAAATCCAGAACGACGCCCAGCGCGAGCAGGCGTTGCGCAAGTTCGCCGAAGACGGCAACAATCCGATCGTCATGGCCGGCTTCTCCTGGGCGGCGGCACTCGAGAAGGTCTCGGCCGACTTCCCCGACACCAAATTCGCCATCATCGACATGGTGGTCGACAAGCCGAACGTCCGCTCGGTCGTCTACAAGGAGCAGGAAGGCTCCTACGTGGTCGGCGTGCTCGCGGCCATGGCTTCGCAGTCCAAGAAGGTCGGCTTCGTCGGCGGCATGGACATTCCGCTGATCCGCCGCTTCGGCTGCGGTTATGTCGGCGGCGCCAAGGCAGCCGGTGCCACCGACGTCATCCAGAACATGACCGGCGATACCCCGGCCGCGTGGAACGATCCGACCAAGGGCGGCGAGATCGCCAAGGCGCAGATCGACCAGGGCGCCGACGTCGTCTACGCGGCGGCGGGCGGTACCGGCGTCGGCGTGCTGCAGGCGGCGGCTGACGCCGGCAAGCTCGGCATCGGCGTCGATTCCAACCAGAACGGCCTGCAGCCCGGCAAGATCCTGACCTCGATGGTCAAGCGCGTCGACGTCGCCGTCTACAACGCCTTCACCGACGCCAAGGACGGCAAGTTCACGTCCGGCATCAACGACCTCGGCCTCAAGGAGGGCGGCGTCGACTACGCCATGGACGACAACAATAAGGCGCTTGTCACGCCGGAGATGGCCGCCGCCGCCGAAAAGGCCAAGGCCGACATCATCGCCGGCACCGTCAAGGTGCACGACTACATGTCGGACAACGCCTGCCCGTACTGATCTGCCAACACATCTTCGCGAAGCCGTCGGCCCCGGCCGGCGGCTTTTCGTTTGTCCCGGGCGGCGTCTGCCGCCGCTCCGACGAAAGGTTCCCCATGTCGGCCGTCATTCGCCCCATGCGAGGCTCCGACATCCCGTCCATGGCCGCCTTGCGCCACGCCACCTTCTTCGGCGGCGGCAAGCGAACCCTGGACGAGGACGAGGCCGGCCTTGCCGAACTGCTGGCCGGCGACGGCTTCGAGGCGGCGCTTGTGGCGGAGGTCGACGGCCTGCCCGCCGGCACGTGCCTGTTCGTGCGAGAAGAGATCGATGCGCTGCACGACGTCTCGCCATGGCTGGCTGGGCTGGTGGTCGCCGAAGGCTTTCGTGGCCTCGGCCTCGCAGGCGGCCTCGTGCGGGGAGTCGAGCAGCATGCGGCGACCGTCGGCTGCGGCCGCCTCTACCTTTACACCGACGCGGCCGAGCCGTTTTATGCAAAACGCGGCTGGCAGGTGGATGATCGCCTGACGGTCGACGGCGAAGATCTGGTGCTGATGTCGCGCCGGGTTTAAGCAATTCCCAGCGAAAAGCATTCCATCGTTTGCCGGAATTGCGTCACGACAACAATGGAGGACTTCGCATGGCCAAGGTGACCGGCATCGGCGGCTTCTTTTTCCGCGCGCGCGACCCAAAGACGCTCGCCGCCTGGTACGAGACGCATCTCGGCATCAACGACATCGCCAAGTCGGTGTGGTCGCAGCAGGCCGGCCACACGGTATTTTCGCCCTTCTCCGAGGACACCGACTATTTCGGCCGGCGCGAGCAGCAGTGGCTGATCAATTTCCGCGTCGACGAGCTCGATGCCATGATGGCGGCGCTGAAGGCGGCGGGCATCGCCGTCGAGACCCGCGCCGAATGGGATTCCGAGGTCGGCCGCTTCTGCCGCATCCACGATCCCGAAGGCAATCCGGTGGAGTTGTGGGAGCCGGCCGAGGGGATGAGGTAGCCGCGGCGCGGCGCGAACAGGGTGCACGGGGCTGCCGCCAACCGCTGCCCTACTGGCCACTGCCAATGCTGTCGACCTTCGCCTTCTCGGCGGTAACGCCGGCGACGTAACCCACGGCGAACGCGGTGAACAGCGCCGCGGCGAGCAGCACGCCGCGCCACGCCAACGGGCCGGCGGCCCAGCCAGCCCGCGCCGGGCGGCACACGGCCGGGGCGGGCTGGCGGATGACATCGTGACTCCGGCCCGCACTACGCATCTGCGGCAGCGCCGCGAGCCGGGCAGACACCGCGTCCCAGCTTGCGCGGTCTGCCTCGTCCAATCCGGACTTGGCGTGGGAAAGCCGCTGGCGCTCGGCGATCTCCAGCACCGCGTCGCGGAAGGCGGCGTCCCGCTCGAGATCGCGTTCCGCGCGCTCACGCTCGGCCTGGCTCATCAGACCGTGCACGTAATGGCCGGCGCGCGCCATCCTGTCGGTTTCGTTCATAAAATCACCCCGGCGTCGATCATGACGCATGCCGGGGTGATTTGCATAGAAAAAAGCGGTGCCCAGGCGCTCGCGCACCTCACCAGTGCGGCGGCCTGGTCACCGGCGTGTCGGGCCGCGCCTGCTCCTCCAGCGCCAAGAAGCGATCGGTCAGCGCGTCGAGCTTCTTCTGCATGCGCTCGATGGTCCTCCATTGCTCGGCGATCTGGCCGGACAGTTCCTCGATCGTCCGTTCCTGCTCTGCCGCGCGTATCTCCAGCGTCGTGATCCGGTCAGCCGGTGTGACCATGATGCTGCTCCCCTAGCCAGGCAATGCGTGCCGCGCCCGCTCCGGCCGCCTTCGAAATTGACAACCGGCCGGCGATTTGTCGAGAGTATCGCCGGGCGGACGATTGGCAGGGGGCGGCCAGCGTGCTAGCGGTTTTGACCAAACGATAAAAAAACAACAGAGGCGGGGCAGGCGGATGGCTGAGGCCGCAATCCAGCTCATCGGAATCAACAAGAGTTTCGGCGCGGTGCGGGCCAACCGCGACATCGATCTCGAGGTCGAGCGCGGCACCATACATGGCATCATCGGCGAGAACGGCGCCGGCAAGTCGACGCTGATGTCGATCCTCTACGGCTTCTACCAGGCCGACAGCGGCGATATCCGGGTCAGCGGCAAGACGACGGCGATCCACACTCCCAACGACGCCATCGCCGTCGGCATCGGCATGGTCCACCAGCACTTCATGCTGGTCGAGAATTTCACCGTCATCGAAAACGTCATCCTCGGTGCCGAAGGCGAGCCGCTGCTCAACCGCTCGATCGCCAAGGCGCGCTCGGAACTGCAGCGGCTGGAGCGCGAATACGGCCTGGAGGTCGAGCCCGACGCCATCATCGAGGAGCTCCCGGTCGGTCTGCAGCAGCGCGTCGAAATCCTCAAGGCGCTCTATCGCGGCTGCGACATACTCATCCTCGACGAACCGACCGGCGTGCTCACCCCACCCGAGGCCGACCATCTGTTCCGCATCCTCAAGATGCTCAAGGACGAGGGCAAGACGGTGGTGCTGATCACGCACAAGCTGCGCGAGATCATGGCCATCACCGACACCGTCTCGGTAATGCGGCAAGGCACGATGGTCGCCACACGCAAGACCGCCGAAACCACGGTCGAGGAGCTTGCCGAGCTGATGGTCGGCCGCCGTGTGCTCTTGCGCGTCGAGAAGGGCGAGGCGAAGCCGGCCGGCGTGAAACTGTCTGTGAAGAACCTCACTGTGCGCGACATGCGCGGCGTCGTCATGGTCGACAAGGTCTCGTTCGACGTGCGCGCCGGCGAGATCGTGGGCATCGCCGGCGTCGCCGGCAACGGCCAGTCCGAGCTGATCGAGGCGATCGCCGGCACGCGCAAGGCCGAGTCAGGTACGGTTGAGCTCGACGGCAAGCCGATCGACGTAACCGGCCACGTCGATCCCGGCGAACTGCGCGACCGCGGCCTGGCGCATGTGCCGGAGGACCGCCACCATGTCGGCCTGGTGCTCGCCTTCCAGGAGGCGGAGAACTCCATCCTCGGCTATCACGACAAGCCGCAATATCTGCGCGGGCCGTTCCTCAACATCGAGGCCATTCACAAGGATGCGCGCGAAAAAATCGAGAAATACGACATCCGCCCGGCCAACGACCGGCTGAAGACCGCCAATTTTTCCGGCGGCAACCAGCAGAAGATCGTGCTGGCGCGGGAGATCGAGCAGGACCCCGGCGTGCTCATCGTCGGCCAGCCGACGCGCGGCGTCGATGTCGGTGCCATTGAGTTCATCCACAAGCGGCTGATCGCCATGCGTGATGCCGGCAAGGCAGTGCTGCTGATTTCGGTCGAGCTCGACGAGATCCGCTCGCTGTCCGACCGCATCCTGGTGATGTTCGCCGGGCGTGTCGTCGGCGAACGCGGTCCCGAGGCGACGGAGGGCGAACTTGGCCTGCTGATGGCTGGCGTCGAGCGCCAGGAGGCGGCGGAATGAGTGTTCCCTTCGCAAAGCTGCCGCGCTGGGCCGACTACGGCCTCATCCCGGTCATCAACCTTCTGGTCGCCTTCGCCGTAGCCGGCGTGGTCGTGCTCCTGGTCGGCGAAAATCCCTTCGAGGCGGCCGTCATTCTGGTCAAGGGCGCCTTCGGCTCCGGTCAGAACATCGCCTACACGCTGTTCTACGCCACCAACTTCATCTTCACCGGGCTCGCCGTGGCGGTCGCCTTCCACTGCGGCCTGTTCAACATCGGCGGCGAAGGCCAGGCCTATATCGCCGGGCTCGGCGTCACCCTGGTGGCGCTCACCTTCGACAGCGTCCTGCCGTGGTGGCTGACCTTTCCGCTGGCGATCGTCGCGGCCGCCGCCGTCGGCGCTGCCTGGGCTTTCATCCCCGCCTACCTGCAGGCCAAGCGTGGCTCGCATATCGTCATCACCACCATCATGTTCAATTTCATCGCCGCCTCGGCGATGGTCTATCTGCTGGTCGGCCCGCTGAAGCCGGCGACCTCGATGGCCCCGCAGACACGCGACTTCCTCGACGGCGCGCAATTGCCGAAACTCGGCTGGCTGCTGGAGACGGTCGGCCTGTCGGTGCGCTCGGCGCCGCTCAACGTCTCCTTCCTGCTGGCGCTGGTGATGGCCTATGTCGTCTGGCTGCTGATCTGGCGCACCAAGCTCGGCTACGAGATGCGCACCTTCGGCTTCAGCCCCAAGGCGGCGCGCTACGCCGGCATTTCGGAAAGCCGCATCATCATAATAGCCATGCTGATCTCCGGCGGCCTCGCCGGCATGATGTCGCTCAACCCCATCATGGGCGACCAGCACCACATGACGCTGGATTTCGTCGCCGGCGCCGGCTTCGTCGGCATCGCGGTGGCGCTGATGGGCCGCTCGCACCCGGCCGGCATCGTGCCGGCGGCGATCCTGTTCGGCATGCTCTACCAGGGCGGCGCCGAACTCGCCTTCGAGATGCCGAACATCTCGCGCGACATGATCGTCATCATCCAGGGGCTGGTGATCCTGTTCGCCGGCGCGCTGGAGCATATGTTCCGACCGACGGTGCAGACCGTGTTCGCGTCGATCAGCCCGCGCTCGATGGGCGTGCCGGCGCCGAAGAGCGAGGGCGCCTGACATGGCCTTCATCGACGCCCTTGCCCAATTGCTCGACGCTACCATCCGCGTCTCGGTGCCGCTGCTGCTCGCTTGCCTCGCCGGCCTCTATTCCGAGCGGGCCGGCATCTTCGACATCGGCCTCGAAGGCAAGATGCTCGCGGGCGCCTTTGCCGGCGCCTCGGCCGCCGCCGTGTCGGGTTCGGCCTGGGTGGGGCTTGCCGTCGCCATCCTCGTCGCGGTGTTCCTGGCGTTGGTGCACGGCTTTGCCTCGATCACCCATCGCGGCAACCAGATCGTCTCGGGCGTCGCCATCAATTTCATCGCGGCCGGCTCCACCATCATCCTCGGCCAGGCCTGGTTCCAGCAGGGCGGCCGCACCCCGGCGCTGAGCGGCCCGGCGCGCTTCGAGGCGATCACCCTGCCCGGTGCGGAGACCCTGCGCGACGTGCCGGTGATCGGCCTGATCTATTCCGAGATCATCTCCGGCCATTCCATCCTGGTCTACTTCGCCTTCCTGATGGTGCCGATCACCTGGTGGGTGCTGTTCCGCACGCGGTTCGGCCTCAGGTTGCGCGCCGTGGGCGAGAACCCGGCAGCCGTCGACACCGCCGGCATCTCGGTGACCTGGCTGCGTTATCGCGCCGTCATCCTCACCGGCGTGCTCACCGGCATGGCAGGCGCCTATCTCGCGGTGGCGCAGAATGCCGGATTCGTGAAGGACATGACCGCCGGCAAGGGCTACATCGCGCTGGCGGCACTCATCTTCGCCAAGTGGAAGCCGGTGCCGGCGATGTTCGCGTGCCTGCTGTTCGGCTTCCTCGACGCCGCCTCCATCCGCTTCCAGGGCGCCGCCTGGCCGCTCATCGGCAAGGTGCCGGTGCAGCTGATCAACGCGCTGCCGTTCATCCTCACCGTCATCCTGCTCGCCGGCTTCATCGGCAAGGCCATCCCGCCGCGCGCCGGCGGCGTGCCCTACGTGAAGGAGCGTTGAGTTGAGACCGGAGCGCGGCTTTCGCGCGTAGCCGGCAAAGCCCGAAAATGGAGACAAGATCGATGAAACGCTTTCTGACCTTCACTGCGCTGTGCCTGATGTCCGGCGCGGCGCTCGCCGACACGACCGTCAGCGGCGACCTCGAGAAAGACTACATGAAGTTCTACTGCGTCTACGAAAGCAATCTGTACTCGCTCGGCTCGGACATGTGCTCGGCGGACGGCCAGATCCAGGTCTGCGCCTACGACGACAAGCAGTCGGCCCGGCCCACCTGGAAAAACGAGAACAAGCCGTGCGCCGGCTCGACCGGCGAGTAGCGGCGGGGCCGCTGCCGCCAATGAACACAGGCTGGATGACCGATGTCGCATGACCTCTTCCTCGCCGCGCGCGAAGCGATGGCGAAATGCTACGCGCCGTATTCGAAGTTCCCCGTCGGCGCGGCGATCCGCACCACCGACGGCCGCGTCTTTGCCGGCGCCAACATCGAGGTCGCCTCCTATCCCGAAGGCTGGTGCGCCGAGACGACGGCGCTTGGCCATTACGTGATGGGCGGCGGCGGCGAGATCGCCGAGATCGCCGTGGTGGCCGAGCGCATGGCCCGCATCACGCCGTGCGGCGGCTGCCGGCAGCGGCTCGCCGAGTTCGCCGGGCCCTCGGCGAAACTCTACCTCTGCGACGACTCCGGCGTGGTCGAGACGGTGACGGTCGGCGACATGCTGCCCTACGGCTTCGAGGGAAAGATCCTGAAATGACGGACGCGGTGGCGGTGCTGGTCGAGCGGCTCGGCGGCCGCATGCCGAAGGTGGCGCTGGTGCTCGGCTCCGGCCTCGGCGACCTCGTCGACGAGGTCGAGGACGCGCTGCGCATTCCCTATTCGGAGCTTCCGGGTTTTCCGCGCAGCGGCGTCACCGGCCATGCCGGCATGCTGGTCGCCGGCCGCTTCGGCGGCGCCGAGGTGCTGATGCTCGCCGGCCGCGTCCATTATTACGAGCACGGCAACCCCGCCGCCATGCGCCCGGCGCTGGAGACGCTGGCCGCACTCGGCGTCGACACGCTGATCCTCACCAACGCCGCCGGCTCGCTCGATCCCGACATGCCGGCAGGCTCGGTGATGCTGATCGAGGATCACATCAACTTCGCCGGCGCCAATCCGCTGATCGGCGAGCCCACCGACCGTCGGTTCGTCGGCCTCACCGAAGCCTATGACCGCGACCTGCGCGGCGCTTTCGTCAAGGCAGCGGCGGCGACGGTCACGCCGCTGCACAGAGGCGTCTACATGTGGTTTTCCGGCCCCTCCTTCGAGACGCCGGCCGAGATTCGTCTCGCCCGGCTTCTCGGCGCCACGGCCGTCGGCATGTCGACGGTGCCGGAAGTCATCCTCGCCCGCTTCCTCGGCATGCGCGTCGCCGCCTGCTCGGTCATCACCAATCTCGGCGCCGGCATGACCGGCAAGGAACTGTCGCACCAGGAGACCAAGGACATGGCCCCGCTCGGCGGCCGCCGGCTGGCGACGGTGCTGCGAAAACTGTTCGAGGAGGGGCTGCCGTGACGGGCCTTCCCCACACGGCTTGGCCGGCGCTCTTTCCCCTCTGGCGTGTCTGATGCTCCCCCAGGAAATCATCCGGCAGAAACGCGACGGCAAGCCGCTCGCCCCGGCCGACATCGCCGACTTCATCGCCGGCCTCACCTCCGGCGCCGTCTCGGAAGGGCAGGCCGCCGCCTTCGCCATGGCCGTGTTCTTCAATGGCATGCGCCGCGACGAGGCGGTAGCGCTGACGCTGGCGATGCGCGATTCCGGCGTCGTGCTCGACTGGTCCGATCTCCCCGGCCCCACCACCGACAAGCATTCCACAGGCGGCATCGGCGACAACGTCTCGCTGATGCTGGCGCCGATCGTCGCCGCCTGCGGCGCCTATGTGCCGATGATCTCCGGGCGCGGCCTCGGCCATACTGGCGGCACGCTCGACAAGATGGACGCCATCCCCGGCTACACCAGCCAGCCCGACACTGCGCTGTTCCGCAAGGCGGTGCGCGACACCGGCTGCGCCATCATCGGCCAGACGGCGGCGCTCGCGCCGGCGGACAAGCGCCTCTACGCCATCCGCGACGTCACCGCGACGGTGGAATCGATCCCGCTGATCACCGCCTCGATCCTGTCGAAGAAGCTCGCCGCCGGCCTCGGCTCGCTGGTGCTCGACGTCAAGGTCGGCAACGGCGCATTCATGGAGAAGTCGCGTGACGCCGCCGCCCTGGCGAAAAGCCTGGTCGAGGTCGCCAACGGCGCCGGCCTGAAGACCTCGGCGCTGATCACCGGCATGAACGAGCCGCTGGCGTCGGCCGCCGGCAACGCGGTCGAGGTCGCCAACGCCGTCGACTTCCTCACCGGTCGCGCCCGCGATCCACGGCTTGAAAAGGTGACGCTGGCGCTCGCCGCCGAGATGCTGCTGGCGGCCGGCATCGCCGCCTCGCACACCGACGGTTTCGCGCGCGCCCGCGAAGCGCTGGACGATGGCAGCGCCGCCGAGCGCTTCGCCCGTATGGTGCATGCGCTCGGCGGTCCCAGCGATTTCGTCGAACGCCATGCCGCGCATCTGCCCGCCGCGCCGGTGCAGCGCGCGGTCGCAGCGCCGCGCAGCGGCTACGTCACGCATGTCGCCACCCGCGACATCGGCCTTGCCGTCGTGGCCATGGGTGGCGGCCGCACCCGTCCCGGCGACGATGTCGACCTCGCCGTCGGCCTGACCCGGCTTCTGCCGATCGGCGCGGAAGTGAATGAAGGCGAGCCGCTGGCGCTGGTGCATGCGCGCCGTGACGCCCATGCGGACGCCGCCGCCGCCGCACTTTCGGGCGCCTTCGTCATCGGCGATGCGAAGCCGTCGGCGCGCGACCCCGTGGTGCGGCGCGTTCCGCCATCCGAGGGCTGACCGGCAAGCGGCCTACTGGACGAGTTGCAGGGTGCCCTGATCGACCTGGAACGATTTGAGGCGGTTCAGGAAGGTCATGCCGATCAGCACCGTGTTCAGCGCCTGATCCTCAAGCACCAGCGCCTGCACTTTGTCGACCGAGATGCGGCCGATCTCGATGCGGTCGACCATCACCATGGTCGCTCGCGCCTTGCCGTTGGCGGTGCTGACGCTGTGCGTCATGTCGGCAGGGCGGATCTTGAGCCCAAGCCGCCGCGCCGTCGACATGTTGAAGGCGACCGTCGTGGCGCCGGTATCCACCAGTGCCTCGACCGCCCGGCCGTTGATCCTGAAGTCGCCCTGGTAGTGGCCGCGCGCGTCCACGTCGATCGCCACCTTGCGGCCGCTCATGGCTCCGGGTTTCCCGGCCGCCGCGGGCGTGGCGCCGGCGAGCGGCAAGGTCTTCGCCGGTTCGACAGGTGTGGCGCGGACCATGGCATGAATCAGTTCGGAATTGCTCTGGTAGAGCAACGGCACGGACGCCGACGATCCGATGCAGATACCGAGGATGATGGTCTTGCGCAGCATGGTGTGGCCTGGCTGATAGGCTGGGCAAGCTAGCGCGTCATGCCCTCCAGGCTGTTAACGGCACCCGCGATCGTGCGAGCGAGTCGAAACTGTCGTAAAGGAAGCGTTACCGGCCGCCACGAAACCGCAACGACCGACGATCACCCTGCGCCCGTCCTTTCCCTGTTTCGGGGCAATGCAAACGGCCGCCGGCCCTTACTTCGTCCCGTACAGCCTGTCGCCGGCGTCGCCGAGGCCAGGCACGATGTAGCCCTTTTCGTTGAGCTGCCGGTCGATCGAGGCGGTGAACACCGGCACGTCCGGATGCGCCCTGGTGAAGCGCTCGACGCCTTCGGGTGCGGCGAGCAGGCAGAGGTAGCGCAGGTTGGTCGCGCCTCTGCCCTTCAGCTTGTCGATCGCCGCGATCGCCGAATTGGCGGTCGCCAGCATGGGGTCGACGACGATCACCAGCCGGTCGGCCAGGTCGCTCGGCGCCTTGAAGAAATATTCCACGGCCTCCAGCGTCTCGTGGTCGCGGTAGAGGCCGATGTGGGCGACGCGCGCCGCCGGCACCAGGTCGAGCAGCCCTTCGAGCAGGCCGTTGCCGGCGCGCAGCACCGATGCGAACACCAGCTTCTTGCCCTCCAGGATCGGCGCCTCCATCGTTTCCAGCGGCGTCTCAATCGTCATGGTGGTGAGTTCGAGGTCACGCGTCACCTCGTAGCCGAGCAGCAGAGAGATCTCGCGCAACAGCCGGCGGAAGCCCGCCGTAGAGGTGTCCTTATTGCGCATGATGGTAAGCTTGTGCTGGACGAGTGGGTGATTGACGACCGTTACGCCCTGCATGGCGAGACCTTTCGCGCTTTTCGTTGTGGCGCGATATTAGCCGGGCTTACGTCCGGGAGAAACGTCGCCGTGCCCTTCGGCGGCGTTTTTCCCCGGCCATCACCGTCCTTTCCTGTCCAGCCGCGCCAGCAGCGCCGCCCTGGTCTTGCGATCGACGAAGGCCGCCTCTATGGCCGTGCGGGTGACCGCCGCCAGTTCCTTCTCGCCCATGCCGAAATGCCGGGCGGCAAGATCGTATTCGTTCTTCAGCGTCGTCCAGAAATAGGGCGGGTCGTCCGAGTTCAGCGTCACCTTGCAGCCGGCCGCGAGCAACGCCGGGAACGGGTGGTCGGCGAAGCCGCCGAACACCTTGAGCGCGATGTTGGAGCCTGGGCAACATTCCAGCACAACGCCCTCCGCGGCGATGCGCCGCACGAGATCCGGGTGCTCGATGGCGCGGACGCCGTGGCCGATGCGCGCCGGCTTGATGTGGTCGAGTGCCGCGGCGACGCTTTCCCAGCCGCCGAACTCGCCGGCATGCACGGTGATGCCGAGTCCTGCCTCGCGCGCGATCTCGAAGGCGCGCACGAAATCCTCCAGCTCGCCCTGCCGTTCGTCGCCACCCATGCCGAAACCAGTCACCAGCGGGTGGCCGCATTTCGCGGCGAAACGTGCCGCCGCTTCCACCGCCTCGACGCCGAAATGCCGCACGCCCGTGACGATCATGCGGCCCTCGATGCCGGTCTTGTCGCGTGCACGCGAAATGCCCTCGCCGAGCGCGCTCGTATAGGCTTCCGGCGACAGCCCGGCGCGGCGTGCGTGGTCCGGCGAAGTGAACACCTCGGAATAGATGGCGCCGTCGCGCGCCAGGCTGGTGAGATAGTGTTCGGTCAGCCGCGCATAGTCCTCCTCGCTGCGGAACAGGTCGGCCGCGAAGTCGTAGGCTTGCAGGAACGTCGTGAAATCATCCCAGACGAAAGCGCCGTCGCGTATGAAGGGCGACGTATCCTTGCCGTATTTGCGGGCCTGGCGGATCACCAGCTCGGGGTCGGCGGCGCCCTCGACGTGACAGTGGATTTCGGCGGTCAGCGGCATGTCCCATCCTTCGCACGAATCGCAGGTTGTACACGGCAGTGCTGGACAATAGCGCCCCCACCGTGCATCGGGTATGGTCGTAGCCCGGAGAACGGTTCAAGTTTATGGCAGAACAGCGTGCGACCGCCGCGGGCGGCATGGAAACCTCCTACGGCTTCCGCAACGTCGAGGACGGCGACAAGCAGCCGCTGGTCGACGCGGTGTTTCACAAGGTGGCCAACCGCTACGACCTGATGAACGACTTGATGTCCGGCGGCCTGCACCGGTTATGGAAGGACGCGATGGTCGCCTGGCTCAACCCGCCGCGCCGCGCCGGCTGGCACGGGCTGGATGTCGCCGGCGGCACCGGCGACATCGCCTTCCGCATCGTCGAGGCCTCCGCCGGCCTCGCCGCCGCGACGGTGCTCGACATCAACGGCTCGATGCTGGCGGTGGGGCAGGAGCGCGCGCGCAAGCGCCGGCTCGACGGCAACGTCGACTTCGTCGAGGCGAACGCCGAGTGCTTGCCCTTCGGCGACGAGACCTTCGACGCCTATACGATCGCCTTCGGCATCCGCAACGTGCCGCACATCGACACCGCGCTCGCCGAAGCTTTCCGCGTGCTGAAGCCGGGTGGCCGTTTCCTCTGCCTGGAATTCTCGGAGGTCGAGATGCCGCTGCTCGACAAGGTCTACGAAGCATGGTCGTTCAGGGCCATTCCGCAGATCGGCAAGGCTGTGACCGGCGACGGCGAACCCTATTCCTATCTGGTCGAATCCATCCGCAAATTCCCGAACCAGTCGAACTTCGCTGACATGATCCGGCGGGCCGGTTTCGAACGGGTCGCCTGGCGCAATTATTCCGGCGGCATCGCCGCCCTGCATTCCGGTTGGAAGCTTTGACGGTTCCGGGATGAGTTCGCTCGGAGCAGGTTTCAGGCTCGTCAGAGCCGGCTGGATCATGACGCGCGAGGGCGTGTTCGCCGCGCTGCCCGGCGAGGAGCTTTCGGGCGCGCCGCGGCTGGGCTGGCGGCTGGCCACCTTCTTCACGCGTCGCGGCGCCAAGCGGCGCGGCCGCTCCGAGCGCCTGTCGGAGGCGGTGTCGCGGCTCGGCCCATCCTACGTCAAGCTCGGCCAGTTCCTGGCGACCCGGCCGGACGTGGTCGGCAACGACATCGCACTCGACCTCGCCAAGCTGCAGGATCGCATGGCTACGTTTCCGCGCGCCCAGGCGGTCGCGGCGATCGAAGGCTCGCTCGGCCGTTCGGTTGACGACCTGTTCGTGTCGCTCGGCGAGCCGGTCGCCGCCGCCTCGATCGCGCAGGTCCACCCCGCGATCGTGAGGCGCGACGGCGAGGAACGGCAGGTTGCGGTGAAGGTGATCCGACCCGGCGTGCGCCGCGCCTTCTTCCGCGACCTCGAAAGCTATTTCCTCGCCGCGCGGCTGCAGGAGCGGTTCATCCCGTCGTCGCGGCGGCTGCGGCCGGTCGAGGTCACCGAAACGCTGGCGCAGACCACCAAGATCGAGATGGACCTGCGGCTGGAGGCCGCCGCCCTCTCCGAGCTCGGCGAAAATACCCGCGAGGACTCCGGCTTCCGGGTTCCGGCGGTCGACTGGGAGCGCACTGGCCGCGATGTCGTCACCATGGAGTGGATCGACGGCGTCAAGATGAACGACATCGACGGCCTGCGCGCCGCCGGCCACAACCTTGAGGCCATCGCCGCCAACCTCGTCCAGTCGTTCCTGCGCCATACCTTGCGCGACGGCTTCTTCCACGCCGACATGCACCCGGGCAATCTGTTCGTCCAGGCCGACGGCACCATCGTCGCCGTCGACCTCGGCATCTCCGGCCGGCTCGGCAAGAAGGAGCGCCGCTTCTTGGCGGAAATCCTCTACGGTTTCATCACCCGCGACTATGTGCGTGTCGCCGAGGTGCATTTCGAGGCGGGCTACGTGCCGCGCGCCCACAATGTCGCGTCGTTCGCGCAGGCGATCCGCGCCATCGGCGAGCCGATCCACGGCCAGCCAGCCGAGACCATCTCGATGGCCAAGCTGCTCACCCTGCTGTTCGAGGTGACAGAACTGTTCGACATGGCGACCCGGCCGGAGCTGGTGCTGCTGCAGAAGACCATGGTGGTGGTCGAGGGCGTGGCGCGCAAGCTCGACCCGGCCTTCAACATGTGGAAGACCTCCGAGCCTGTGGTCGGCCACTGGATCCGCCAGAATCTCGGGCCTCGCGGGCTGCTCGACGATGCCCGCGAAGGCGCCAGCGCCCTGCTGTCGCTCGCCCGCCAGGCCCCCGACCTCGCCGCCCGCACCGAGCGGCTGACGCGCGAGATCGACGCCATGGCCGAGCACGGCCTGCGCTTCGACGAGGCGACGGCGCGCGCCATCGGCAAGGCCGAGGCACGCCACACCCGCTCAGGTCCCATCGCCCTGTGGGTAATCGCCGCCACGCTGGTATGGATCGCCTGGAAGCTTGTGTGAGCACCAAGGCCGTTAAGCACACCTCAGCATGACATCAATGACAGCAATGCTGTCATTGATGTCATGCTGAGGTCACTCTATATTGTGGGCCATGGCCCGGCTCACCATCCGCAATCTTGATGACAGCGTATTGCAATGGCTGCGCGAGCGTGGTGCGGCGCGTGGCGTTTCGATGGAGCAGGAGGCGCGCGACGTGCTCGCCGCGGCACTTGGGCTGCCGGCGACAGAAGGCTTCGACCGGCGCGGCTTTCCGCCGGAGGAAGAAGAAATGGGCGATGAGCCCTGATCGGCACGGTTCCGGGAGCGGCAAATGGGATCCCTTACAGTTCGCAAGTTGGACGAGACGGTGAAGCGGCGACTGCGGGAGTATGCAGCCAGGCAGGGCGTTTCGATGGAGGGCAGCGCGCGCACACTGCTGCTGGCGGCGCGGCCCGTCTCAGCCGCCACTAGCCGCGGCTGGCGACTGAAGGCCTCCCTCGAAGAACTGCTCGCCTTGTCCGCCAGGCCGGAGAGGCTGATCGACGCCAAGGCCTTGAGTGACGAGATGTGGGACGAGGGGTTGCGTTGATCGTTGTCGATACATCGGCGCTGATGGCGATCATCAATGGCGAAGCGGAGGCGCGGGATTTCGCCGTCACTATCGGCACCACAACCTCCATGATCAGCACTGCCACCTTGCTCGAAGCGCATTCCGCTGCCGCGCGGTGGTTTGGAAGCGAAAAAGCGGACGCGATGGAACGCCTTCTGGAGAAACTGGAACTCACTGCGGTGCCCTTCGACAAGACTCAATTGGAGGCCGCGAAATCCGCCTATTCCCGTTACGGTCGCGGCACGGGCCATCGTGCCGGCCTCAATATGGGCGACTGTTTCTCCTATGCGCTGGCGAAAACGCGCCGGCTGCCGCTGCTGTTCAAGGGCGACGATTTCATCCATACCGACATCGAGCCCGCACTGAAGCCCGCATAATGGATTTGCGATGACCCTCTCCGGAAAACGCATCCTGCTGATCATCGGCGGCGGCATCGCCGCCTACAAGGCGCTCGAACTGATCCGGCGCCTGCGCGAGCGCGGCGCTTCGGTGCGCGCGGTTATGACGGCGGCCGCGAAGGAATTCGTCACGCCGCTGTCGGTCGGCACGCTGACCGCCGACCGCGTGTTCGCCGACCTGTTCGACCGCGACGACGAGTTTGATGTCGGCCATATCCGGCTGTCGCGCGAGGCCGACCTGATCGTGGTGGCGCCAGCGACCGCCGACCTGATGGCGAAACTCGCCAACGGGCTCGCCAACGACCTCGCCTCCGCCGTGCTGCTCGCCACCGACAAGCCGGTGCTGATGGCGCCGGCGATGAACCCGAGAATGTGGAGCCACCCGGCGACGCGGCGCAACCGGACCGTGCTTGCGCAGGACGGCGTGCTGTTCGTCGGCCCCAACAAGGGCGAGATGGCCGAGAGCAACGAGGCCGGCGAAGGCCGCATGGCCGAGCCGCTGGAGATCGTCGCGGCGGTCGAGGCGGTGCTGGTCTCCAAGCCCGCACCGCTCGCGGGCAAAAAAATCATCGTCACCTCGGGTCCGACGCACGAGCCGATCGACCCGGTGCGCTACATCGCCAACCGCTCGTCCGGCAAGCAGGGCCACGCCATCGCGGCGGCGCTGGCCGCGCTCGGCGCCGAGGTGCGGCTGGTGTCCGGTCCGGTGAACCTGCCGGACCCGGCCGGCGTTGGCGCCGTCCATGTCGAGACCGCCCGCGACATGCTGCGCGCCGTCGAGGCCGAACTGCCGGCCGACGCGGCCGTGTTCGTCGCCGCCGTCGCCGACTGGCGCACCGAAAATGCCGCCGGCGAAAAGATCAAAAAAGTCGCCGGCGAGGGACCGCCGACGCTGCGCATGGCCGAAAACCCCGACATCCTCGCGACAATAGGCCACCACAAGCGCCGGCCCTACCTTGTCGTCGGCTTCGCGGCCGAGACGCAAAACCTCGTCGCCAACGCCCAGGCCAAGCTGAAGCGCAAGGGCGCCGACCTCATCGTCGCCAACGACGTCAGCGCCGCCGGCGGCGCCATGGGCGGCGACCGCAACCAGGTGCGCATCGTCTCGACGGACGGCGTCGACGAATGGCCCGAGATGGACAAGGACGAGGTGGCGCGGCGGCTAGCGGCGGTCATCGCCGGGCGGCTGCGGACGGTCGAGGTTTAGCGACGCCCCAACTACTCACGGCCGGGGCGCCGCCTCCCAGCGACTCCGCTACAGCCACGGCTCAACGAAGCGACGTGGCCATAACGCCGCCGTCGACGGTGATCACCGCGGCGTTGACCTTGTCCATCAGCGCCAGATGCAGGAAAGTCTCGGCCACGTCGGTCGCCGTCACCTCGACGCCGAGCAGGTTGCCGGACATGTATTCCTTCGGCGACATGCCGCGCGCCGCCGACCGCTCGACGATCATCGCGTCGGTCATCAGGCCGGTGCGGATACGCCCGGCATTGACGCCGGCCACGCGGATGCCTTCGCCGCCATGGTCCACCGCATATTGCTTCATCAGCGCCATGGTCGCGGCCTTGGGGATACCGTAGGGGCCGAAATCCCTGCCCGGATTGACCGACTGGTTGGATATGTTGAACAGGATGGTGCCGCCTCGTCCCTGACGCCGGAAAATTTTGACGGCTGCCTGGCAGACGTGCTGATGACCGAAGAAGTTGAGCTCGAAGCTCTTGCGCAAGGCCTCCATCGGCAGGTCGGCGATGGCGCCCTGGCCGGCCGAGCCGGCGTTGGAGACGAGAATGTCGAGCCCGCCGAGGCCGCCAGCGACCGCGGCGAAAGCCTGCTCCACCGCGGCCGGGTCGGTGACGTCGCACGGAACCGCAAGGCAGCCGGTCTCGCCGGCGAGCGGCGCCATCGCCTCGCCATTGATGTCCAGCCCGGCGACAGCCGCGCCGGCGGCAGCGAACACGCGGACGACCTCGCGGCCGATACCGCTCGACGCGCCCGTGACGGCAACGCGGCGGCCGGTGAGCGGCCGCGATGCGGAAGGCTCGGCGGCCACGATCAGGCAGCCGCCTTCAGCGACAGGTCGCGGAACATCGCATAGGCACGCTCGCCGCTCTCGCCGCGATGCACGACCGCGCCGAGCGCCTTGAGCATGGCGGCCGGATCGCTGGACTGGAACACGTTACGACCCATGTCGACACCGGCCGCGCCCTGGTCGATGGCGCGATAGGCCATCTCCAGCGCGTCGCGCTCCGGCAGCTTCTTGCCGCCGGCGATCACGATCGGTACCGGGCAGCCGAGCACGATGCGCTCGAACCCTTCGTCCACGTAGTACGACTTTACGAATTGCGCGCCGATCTCTGCGGCGATGCGGGTGGCGAGGCCGAAATAACGGGCGTCGCGCGCCATGTCCTTGCCGACGCCGGTCACCGCCATGGTCGGAATGCCGTAGCGCGTACCGGTGTCGATCAGCTTGACGACATTGCCTATGGACTTGTGTTCGTATTCGGCGCCGACATAGACCTGTGCCGCCATGGCGACGGCGCCGAGCCGGATGGCGTCGTCGATGTCGACGGCGACCAGCTCGTTCGACAGCTCCGTCAGGATCGAATTGCCGCCGGAGCAGCGCAGCACCACCGGCTTGTTGACCTCAGGCGGGATGGTGGCCCGCAGCGCGCCGCGCGTGCACATCAGCACGTCGGCATCGGCGGCGAGCGGCGCGATGGTCAGGTCCATGCGCTCCAGCCCGGTGGTCGGACCTTGGAAGTAGCCGTGGTCGAAGGCCAGCATGACAGTCCGGCCGCTGTCCGGGTTGAAGATGCGCGCCAGCCGCGCCTTCATGCCCCAGTCGTGGTGCGCCGCGCCCTTCAGGAAGAAGCGGCTGGTGTCGGCCGGACGGCCGTGGCCCCAATCCTTGCCGTCCTTGATGTCATCGAGATCCGCCATGGCGTCGTCCTTCGTAGGGGGTGTCGCGCGGCAATTTACACTCTCTTTGAAGTTTTTATCAAGATTTATGTTAGAATAATCGTTTTGAATGTTTTCCAGAGTGCCAGTTCGCGCGCGTCCTCAAACCGAATTGGATAGCCGGATCAAACTTGCAGTCCCATATAAGTCCGCATCTCCAACCAGATTGGCGAGACGTTTGCGGTTTAAGAAACCTCCAGCAAGCGCAGAAATATGAGATTTTGATAATTTAACATTTTTCTTCCGCAGCCCTGGCAATGATGATAGGTGGTATCAACCACGGGCGTAACGGACGGAAGACGCTGCTATGACCGACCCGCAAGGCGACGCCCATCTACCGAAAGCGGATCAGCGGCGGGCCGAGATCGTGCGGCTCCTGATGGAAAGCCCATCGCTGCAGATCAAGGACCTGGCGTCAAAACTGGACGTCAGCCTGATGACCGTCCATCGCGACCTGAACGAGTTGCAGACCCAGGGGCTGGTGCGCCGCCTGCGCGGCTCTGTGTCGGCGGAAAAGTCGATGCTGTTCGAGAGCAGCTATCTCTACCGCGCGCGCCAGCATGTCGCCGAAAAGCGCCGGCTGGCGCGTGCCGCGGTCGCCCACATCGAGCCCGGCAACGCCGTCGTCTGGGACGACAGTTCCACCACCTTCCACGCCACCGAGTTCATCGGGCAGGTGGCGCCGGTCACCATCATCACCAACGCCTTGCCGGTGCTGGAGAAACTGCGCGACGTCCACGAGATCGACCTGATCGCGCTCGGCGGCAAATATCACCGCGCCTATAACGGCTTCTTCGGGCTGGCCTGCGAGCGTGCCATCCGCTCCTACCGCGTCGACGTAGCGCTGATGTCGACGACGACGATCCAGGATCTGTCGATGTTCACGCAGGACGAGCAGGTGCTGCGCGCCAAGCGGGCGATGATCGAGATCGCGCGAAAGCGCATCCTGCTGGTCGATGAGAGCAAGTTCCACTTCAACGCGCTGAACCACGTCGCCGACCTGACCGAATTCGACGTGGTGCTGATTTCCAGCGCGGTCGATGCGTTGATCGTCGCGCGCTTGCGCGACGGCGGCGTGCGGCTGCAGCTCGTATGAAAGGCCGAGGTCGCCGCTCAGGGCGACCGCGGGGAACGGAGTCTCGCCGAGTCCTTTCTCGGCGGCGCCTGGAAGCGCGCGGCGCAGGCGAGCCGGTGCGCAAGCTCGCGGTCGGAGATGGCGTCGATGCGCACAAGGATAGCCGGCCAGCCCTTGTAATGATCGGTCTCGAAATAGATGTCCGGCGCGACCTCCCTCAGTACCGCCTTCTCCTCGAGCGGGCACGTGATCACGACGGTCTTGGCATCCTTGATGCGGCAGATGAACTTCTTGCCGACCTTCAGCGACGGTGTACCGTAGGAAGTGCTCTGCGAAATACCGGACAGCTCCGCCGACGCTTCGACAAGCCGCCGGACCACGGGTGCGAAGGCGTCGTCGTCGAGTGCGTCACGCGGCGAAACGGGTGGTGTCCCCGGAATAATAGCTGATGTAGCGCTGCTGGATCTCCTTCACCGGCAGCACCACGAACACGTCGACGGTCTCGAAATCGTGGTCGATCACGCAGCCCTCGCCGATACGGGCGCCGAGCCGCAGGTAGCCCTTGATCAGCGGCGGCATGCGCGCGAAGGCGGACTTGGCGTTGACCGCCTCGCACGGCATCAGGTCCATGGGATGGAAGCGGCCCGGCAGGGCGCGCGTGTCGTATTCGGCCTCGGTGCGGCAGTGGTGGGCGAGAAACGACAGCGCCTCGGCGTGTGCCGCCGGCACCGTGCCGTGGAAGGACGCGCAGCCGGCCATCACGTCGATGTCGTGGTGAAGTACATAGGCCCAGATCGCCTGCCACAGAGCCTCGATGGTACGCTTGGAACGATATTGCGGCAGCACGCACGAACGGCCGAGTTCGAGGAAGCGTTTGCCGGGATGGCGCCGGATCAGCCCGCCGAGGTCGAACTCGTCCTCTGAGTAGAAGGCGCCGGCCAGCGCCGCGCCATCCTGGTTCAGCACCCGGTAGGTGCCGACGATGCGGTCGTGCTCGGGGCCGGGCAGCGCGTGATCGAACACCAGAATGTGATCGCATACGGGGTCGAAACGATCGGCGTCGCGGCGGTCGAGGCTCTGCAAGCGGTCCGAGCGCGCGCCGAGCTCTTCGTAGAAAACGCGGTAGCGCACCTCCTGCGCGGCCGCCACTTCCATTTCGTTGCGTGCGAGTCGGGCTTCCAGCGAGCCTATCCGGCCAAGCGTCCTGTCGGCGATGCCGAGCGCCGGGGCGACTGCCGGGATCCGGCCGGCGGATGCCTCCAGGGCCAGTTCGGCCGGCGGGCTAGCTGTTTGCACGAGTGATTCTCCTTCGAACAGCCGAAGCATGCCTGGTTGAATACAAACGCTGTGCAACAGACGTATGAAGCTATCGTGACAGCAACGCCGGCTCAAGTCCATCGCCGCCGGGCGGGGACATAACAAGCTTGCCGGCAAACAATCGTGATCAGGCCGTGTGATCTTCGACGACACGCACCAGCGCGTCTGGATCGATCGGTTTGGCGATGAAGCCGCTGGCGCCGTGGGCAAGCACGTCGTGGCGGGTGCGGTCCTGGCTGTCCGCCGACAGCACCATGATCGGCACGGGAGGAAGGTCGTTTTCCTCCTCGTGGCGGCGGATCAGCGCGATCGCCTCCAGCCCGTCCATCACCGGCATATGCAGGTCCATCAGCACCACGTCGTGGCGGTCCTTGCGCTGACCGACGATGGCCTCGACCGCGGCCTTGCCGTTGCTGACCACCTCGACCCGGTGTCCCGCCTTCTGCAAGGTCGTGCGGGCCAGCAGCGCGTTGATTTCGTTGTCTTCGGCCAGCAGAACCGACAGCCCGGTAACCCGCGCGCCGCGGCCGCGGGTAACGGTGCGTGCCGACGGCGCGGTTGACATTCCGGCGGTGGCGGCGCCCGACAGCAGCACGCGCAGCAGCGTTTCGCCGCGCACCGGCCGGGCGAGGAAGGTGACGTAGCCGCTGGCGCGGAAATCGCCGAGCGCGCCGCGGTCGGTCGGGGCGATCAGCGTGATTGCCTGGCTGCCGGCGAAGCCAGCCTGCTTCAGCCGCTTGAGTAGCCGGCCGTCCGGCGCTTCCAGCGCCGCATCGATCAGCAGCGCGTCGCATGGCCCGGTCAGTTCGACGGCCTGGTCGATCGAGTAGGCGATGTCGACCGTGCCGCCATGGGCGCGAATGGTGCGGGCGATGGCGTCGGATTCGACTTCGTTCTTCGACAGGATGACCGAGCGATGTCCCTCGAGCACCGCGCCACGCGCCAGGCCCGACGACGCGTCGATGGCAGGAATTTCGAAAGCGAATTCCGAGCCGAGCCCGAAGTCGCTCGACACAGAGATCTCGCCGCCGAGGGCCTCGACGATGCGGCGCGAGATTGCGAGGCCGAGGCCGGCGCCGCCGTGGGCGCGAGTGGGGCTGCTGTCTGCCTGCTCGAACTCCTCGAAGATCCGTTCCATATCCTCCTGGCGCAGACCGGAGCCGGTATCGGAGACGGCAAAGCGGACGAGGTCGATGCCGTTCGGACCGGGCCGCCGGGTCACCGTGACCAGCACGCCGCCGGCGTCGGTGAATTTTATGGCGTTGCCGACGAGGTTGAGCAGCACCTGCCGAACCCGCCCTGGGTCGGCGGATATGGTGTGCGGCACGTCGGGCGCAACGTGGCAGGCGAGGCCGATTGCCTTGCCGAAGGCGCGGGCGGCCAGCAATTCCACCACGCCCTCCACCACCTCGCGCGGCGAGATCGGCTGCGGTTCCGGAACGAACCGGCCTGCCTCGATCTTTGAGAAGTCGAGCAGGTCCTCGATCAGCGCCAGCAGCGCGCTGGCGGAGGTCGATACGGCGCTGACATAGGTCCGCTGTTCGGCCGACAAATTGGTGTCGGCAAGCAGTTTGGCCATGCCCATGATACCGTTCATGGGCGTGCGGATCTCGTGGCTGACCGTGGCAAGGAAACGCGACTTGGCCAGGCTGGCGTATTCGGCGCGCTCGCGCGCGCCGATCAACGCTGATTCCGCACGCTTGCGCGCGGTGATATCGCGGGCGATGGCGCGGTGCGAGACGGTCTTGCTCACGGTGTCGCGCACCGACAGCTCGATCCACGAGAACCATCGCGTTCCGCCCGGCGTGTGAATGGCGACGTCGGTCGAGCTCAGGCATTCGCCGTCGGCGAAGGCGGCGTCTGGGACGATGCCGACCTCGATGCCGAGGTCGCCGAGCCGCAGACCGATCAGGTCGCCGTGCGGGCGTCCGACCAGGTCGGCAAAGACTTTGTTGGCATAGACGATGCGGCCGTCGCGGTCGCGGTGGATGACGAGGTCGCCGAGCGCATCGATCAGCCCGAGGAAATGCTCCTCGCTCTCGTGCATCTCCCACATGCGGTCGGCGAGCGTCTCTATGCGCGCCGCCGGCGCTGCTTCCTCGATCTGCTCCGCCGATCGGCGGGTCGCGTCTCCGCGCAGACCACGAAACAGCAGCAACACGCCGACGAGCGCTATCGCCAGCAACGCCAGCACGACCGCGGGCGGCGCACGCAGAAGCGTCGCGGTCACAGCCAGCAACGGCGCGACCACGACGACGAAGGACTGCAGGAAGATCAGCCGCGGTTTTGCCGGCATCGCCGCGCCGATCGAATCGACGACCGGCGGCTGGGCCGCCGGCGGCACGGCGGCGTCCGTCTCCACGCGTTTCCCTTCGAGGGTACTATGGGCTATTGGAGCCGTCATGCTCCGGTTTTAACCCGGCGCGCGTTCCCGAAGCTTTTTGCTATTCGTTCGGATTTTAGTCGTTTGCCGGATTCTCACGGCATCTCGACGACGACGCGGCCGCGGATGCGCCCCTCGACGATGTCGCGGGCCGCGTCGATGATTGCGTCGAAACCGATCGGCGTGGTCAGGGTCGCCAGTTTCTGGTGATCCAGCTCGCTGGCGAGCCGCCGCCAGGCCTCCAGCCTGAGCGAGATCGGCGCCATCACCGAATCGATACCGAGCAGCGATACCCCGCGCAGGATGAACGGCGCCACGCTGGCCGGCAGTTCCATGCCTTGCGCCAGCCCGCAGGCGGCGACCGCGCCGCCGTAGGATGTCATCGACAGCACGTTGGCGAGCGTATGGCTGCCGACCGCGTCGACGCCGCCGGCCCAGCGTTCCCTGTCCAGCGGCTTGGCCGGTCCCGAGAGCTCGGCGCGGTCGATGATCTCGGTGGCGCCGAGCTCGGTCAGGTAGGCGCCCTCCGACAGGCGCCCTGTCGAGGCGATCACGTGGTAGCCGAGGCGCGACAGCAGCGCGATCGCCACCGAGCCGACGCCGCCGGCGGCACCGGTGACCACCACGGGGCCGCGCTGCGGCGTGATCCCGTGGCGTTCGAGCGCCATCACCGACAGCATCGCCGTGTAACCTGCCGTGCCGACTGCCATAGCCTCGCGCCCGCTCATGCCCTCCGGCAGCGGCACCAGCCAGTCGCCGTTGACGCGGGCACGCGCCGCATAGGCGCCGAAATGCGTCTCGCCGACACCCCAGCCGTTGAGGATGACCTTGTCGCCCGGCTTCCAGCCGGCATGGCGCGACGACACCACCGTGCCGGCGAAGTCGATGCCTGGAACCAGCGGGAAGCGCCGCACCACCGGCGCCTTGCCGGTGATCGCCAGGCCGTCCTTGTAGTTCACGGTCGTCCACTCGACCGCGACGGTGACGTCGCCGTCCATCAGTTCGGCTTCGCTCAGCTCGGCCACCGACACCGACTGACGCTTGTCCTCGCCGCGCGAGACCAGGATGGCCTTGAAGGTTTCGCTCATGTCGTCCTCCGGTCTCGGCCCGCGCGCGACGGACGACATGTCCGTCGCTGATCGCGGAAGCTTGCCGGCGGAAGGTGCAGCGGTTTGCCGGTCACGGCAACCCCTGAATGCCTCGCTACGAAGCGTGGCGCAGGCTCACGCCCGTCGCCTGGTCGAACAGCGCCACCTTGCCCGGGTTCCAGCCGAAGCGCACCACCTGCTCCATGGCAAGGTCGGCGCCGGCCGGCGCGGTGGCGTGCAGCAGCGTGTCGCCGACGCGCAGCGTAACGATCTTCTCGACGCCATGGTTCTCGACATCGTGCACCTTGGCCTCGACCGGCGCGCCCTGCTCCAGCACCAGGTCCTCCGGGCGGATACCGAAGGTGAGAGGGCGTCCGTCGGTGGCGGACCGGGCGGCGCCGTCATAGGGCAGCTCGAAGCTCGTCGGCGCGATCACGGCGCGGCCGCCGACCAGCCGGCCGTCGAACAGGTTCATCGGCGGCGAGCCGACGGCGCGCGCCACGAAGGTGTTCTTCGGGTTGCCGTAGATCTCGCCCGGCGTCCCGGTCTGCACCAGCCGGCCGTGGTTGAGCACGCCGATCTTGTCGCCCATCGACATTGCCTCGATCTGGTCGTGGGTGACAAACAGGAAGGTCGCGCCGAGGTTCATCTGCAGGTTCTTCAATTCGGTGCGCAGTGCCTCGCGCAGCTTGGCGTCGAGCGCCGACAGCGGCTCGTCCATCAGGAACACGCGCGGCTTGCGCACGATCGCCCGGCCGATGGAAACGCGCTGCATCTCGCCGCCCGACAGCCGGTCGGTCTTGCGCTCCAGAAGGTGCTCGATACGCAGGGTACGGGCGACCCGCGCCACCCGCTCCTGGATTTCGCCGTCGGAGACGCGCCGCAGCTTCGATTTCAGCGGGAACTCCAGGTTCTGCCGCACCGTGTAGCGCGGATAGAGCGAATATTGCTGCAGCACCAGCGCGACGTCGCGTTCGGCCGCGCCCCAGTCGCCGACATCGGTGCCGTCGATGAGGATCTTGCCCTCGGTCGGCTTCTCCAGCCCGGCGATCAGCCTCAGCGTCGTCGTCTTGCCGGCGCCGGTCTCGCCGAGCAGCACGAAGAACTCGCCGTCGGCGATCTCGAGGTCGAGCCCCTTCAGCGCGGTGTGGCCGCCGAACTTCTTGGTGATGTTCTTGAGCTGGATGTGGGCCATCAGCGAGGCGTTCCGTCGACTGGATATTTCACGAATTTCACAGCCGCACCCCCAGGCTCCGGCCGCTGGCCGTGTCGAAGAAATGCGCCTGCGCCGGGTCGAGCCGCGCATGGACCCGGTCGCCGGCTTTCGCCACGTAGCCCGCCCTAGTGCGGGCGCGCAGCATCTGGCCGCCGACCTTGAGGTCGACGATGTCGTGCGAGCCGAGCGGCTCGATGATGTGCGCCTCGACCGGAAGGAACCCTTCGGCGGCGTCCTGGCGCACCAGAACGCCTTCCGGCCGGATGCCGAGCGTCAGCGTCGCGCCGGCGCTGCCGTTTAGCTTCGACGTCAGCGCCGGCGGGAAGGCGAAACCTTCGGCCGCGCCGTCGACCGTCACCCGCACCGAGCCGTCCGCCTGCGACAGCGACACCGGCACCACGTTCATCACCGGGCTGCCGACGAACTGCGCCACGAACAGGTTGGACGGGTAGCGGTACACATCCTCCGGGCTGCCGACCTGCTGCAGCACGCCTTCGTGCATGATGACGATGCGGTCGGCGAGGCTCATCGCCTCGATCTGGTCGTGGGTCACGTAAATGGTGGTCGAGCCCTGCTTGACATGCAGCCGCTTGATCTCGGCGCGCATCTCCTCGCGCAGCTTGGCGTCGAGCGCGCCGATCGGCTCGTCCATCAGCATCGCCTTCGGGCGCCGCACTAGCGCGCGGCCGATCGCCACGCGCTGCATGTCGCCGCCCGACAGCGCAGACGGCTTCTTGCCCAGCAGGTCGGTGATGCGCAGGATCTTGGCGATGTCGCGCACCGAATTGTCGACTTCGCTCCGGCTCATGCGGGTCGCCCGGAGCGGGAAGGCGATGTTCTCGTACACGGTCATGTGCGGGTAGAGCGAGAACGACTGGAACACCATGGCGATGTCGCGGTCGGCCGCCTTCATGTGCTGCACCGGCTTGCCGTCGATCAGGATGTCGCCCTCGTCGATGGTCTCAAGCCCGGCGATGCCGCGCAACGTGGTGGTCTTGCCGCAGCCGGACTGACCGAGCAGAACGATGAACTCGTTGTCGGCGATCTTCAGGTGCAGATCCTTGATGACCTGCACCGCCCCGAAGAATTTCTGGACGCCGCGAAGCTCGATCTGGGTCATGGATGACCTTCTCCCCTCGGCGCTTCGTCGTCTTCCGTCACCACCTTCGCCCCGAACCAGTTCGTGAACATGAAGGTGACGAGGCCGATCAGGATGATGGTCAGCCCGTAGCGGTGCAGGAAGAAATTCCAGGGCTGGCAGAGCGCGACGATGCCGAGCACCATGACGACCTCGGCGATGCGCTGCAGCTTTTGGCTACTGATCATTTGCGGATCGCCCCGAACGACATGCCGCGCAGCAGGTGGTTGCGCAGGAGGAAGGTGAAGATCGCCACCGGCAGCAGGAACAGGAAGGTGCCGGCGGCGATCACCGTCCAGTCCGGCAGGCCGGAGCCGACCTGGCTGGGGATGAAAGGCGGCGCCGTCTGGGCGCGGCGGTTGGTCATGATCAGCGCGAAGGCGTATTCGTTCCAGGCGGTGATGAAGCAGAACACCGCCGTCGCCGCGATGCCGGTCGCCGCCTCAGGCAGCACCACCTTGAAGAAGGCCTGCATGCGCGTGTAGCCGTCGACGAGCGCGGCCTCCTCGTATTCCTTCGGTATCTCGTCGATGAACCCCTTCATCAGCCACACCGAGAAGGAGAGGTTGAAGGCCGTGTAGAGGATGATCAGGCCCCAGTGCGTGTCGTTGAGCCCGACGGCGCGGTACATCAGGAACATCGGGATCGCCACCACCACGGGTGGCAGCATGCGCGTCGACAGGATGAAGAACAGAAGGTCCGCCTCGCCCTTCATCTTGAAGCGGGAAAAGCCGTACGCGGTGAACGTGCCCATGCCGACGGCGAGCACGGTGGAGGTGATCGCCACGATCAGCGAATTCATGAAGCGGTCGGGATAGGCCGACCACTGCACGTTGCCCTTGCCGTCGCGCACCACCTTTTCGCCGCCGTCGAAGACGATGCGTTCCCACCAGGGAGCCGCCTCGTATTCTTCCGGCGTCGGCTGCGTGCGCAGCTGCGAGCGCTTGGTGAACAGCTTCACCCAGGGCGACACCTCGGGCTCGAACAGGATCGTCGGCGGGATGGTGGTGGCGAGGTTGCGCGGCTTGAACGCCGTCGAGGCGATCCAGTAGATCGGCGCCAGGAAGATCAGCGTTGCCACCAGCACCGCGGCGATGGCGACACGGTTCATCGCGACTTCGGTGGAGGTCTTGACCTGGGCCATATCAGAAACCTTCGTGCATCGCGCTGGCGTAAACGCCCCCTCTACCGCCTTCGGCGGTCCCCCTCCCCCGTAGACGGGGGAGGATCGAGGGCGCGAGCGTGGAGGCGTCGATCCTCCCCTGCCAAGCGGAGGAGGGGGACCACGCGTAGCGTGGTGGAGGGGACGCCCACGTCACCATCTCAGCGCTCCTTCACCTTGTTCAGGTATTTCACGTAGATGTTGGTGATCGCCAGCACCATGATCAGCACGATGTAGGCGAGCGCGCAGGAGCGGCCTGTCTGCCACTCCTGGAAGGCCATCTTGTAGAGCCGGATCGAGATCACCTCGGTGGTCGGCTGGCTGGTCAGGATGTAGGCGAGGTCGAAGGTCTTGAACGCCTCCATGGTGCGGAAGATGATGGCGATCATCAGGATCGGCGCGACCAGCGGCAGGGTGATGCGGAAGAAGGTGTAGAGCGGCCCGGCCCGGTCGATCGCCGCCGCCTCGTAGAGGTGCTTCGGCACGGCCGACAGGCCGGCGAGCGACAGCAGCATCACGAACGGCGACCACATCCAGATGTCGGTCAGCGCCACGGCGTACAGCGCCATCCTGGGGTTCGACAGCCACTCGAACGTACCCAGCCCCAGCGCATAGTTGATGATGCCGAAGGACGGGTCGTAGAGCAGCTTCCAGAACAGGCCGACCACAGCCATCGACAGCATCATCGGCAGCATCAGCAGGGTCGTCAGCAGGCCCTTCATCGGGATGTCGCGATTGAGCAGCATCGCCATGCCGAAGCCGACCACCACCTGGCCTACAACCGAGACGATGACGTATTGCGCTGTGATGGCGAAGTTCGACCAGATGAAGCTGTCGTTGAGCAGTTCGCGATAGTTCTGCAGGCCGACGAAGTTCCAGTCCGCATTGGTATTGGCGCGGAAGTCGGTGAACGAGTAGCCGAGCGAGTAGACCAGCGGGAAGATGTTGAAGACGATCAGGAATACGATCGTCGGGATGATGAACAGGTTGCGGATGGTGAGGTCGCTCAAGCCGCGGGCCGCGGCGCGCGATTGCGGATCGAGCCGGGTCATGACGGCGGTAGCCAAGGCCTCAATTCCTTCCCTGAAAAGAAAAGGAGAGGGCGGGGTAACGCCCCCTCCAGATAATGGTCGCCGGCTTATTGTACGCGGTTGTACTTCTTGAACGTGGCATTCCAGTCCGCTGCCAGCGAGTCGAGGGCTTCCTTGGCCGTACCCTGGTCGCCGGTGATGAAGGGGTAGATGCGCTGGTTCATCTGGATCAGTAGCTCGGCGTATTCAGGTGTCGCCCAGAAGTCCTTCACCTTGAACATGGTCTCGTAGAAGGCCTTGTTGTAGGGCGTGGCGTTCTGGAACTCGGCGCTTTCCAGCACTGCCTTGTTGCAGGTGTAGCCGCCGAGCTCGGCCCACTTCTTCTGGGTCTCGTCCTTGACGAACCACTCGAGGAACTTGAACGCCTCTTCCTGGTTCTGCGAGTAGGACACGATCGAGATGCCCTGGCCGCCGAGAGCGGCGTACTGGTCGCCGTCCGGACCAGCCGGATTGGCGAAGAAGCCGGTGCCCTTGGCGTTCGGGTTCGACGATTCGTTGACCAGCGCGGGGAAGAAGGCGAAGTAGTTCATGCTCATCGCCGCAAGGCCCTCGGTGATGGCCTGGTTGTCCTCGGCGAAGAAAGTCTTGGCCCAGCCCGGAGGCGTGAACTTGTAGAGTTCCTTATAGGCTTCCAGCGCGGCGACGTTCTTGTCGGAGTTGATGATGCCGTCGACCTTGTAGGTCGCGTAGTCGCCGAGTTCGCCGCCCCATGAGAAGATTGCGTTCTCGACGCCCATCACCAGCGCGTCATACGAGTTGTCGGTGTAGATGGCGACGCCGTAGCGCTTCTCGTCCGGGCGGTGGAAGAACTCGGCAATGTCGCGCAGCTGCTTCCAGTCCTTCGGCACACCGAGGTCGTAGCCGTATTTGGCCTTGAACGCCTCCATCTCCTTGGGGTCCTCGAACCAGTCCTTGCGATAGGACCAGCCGACAGCGTCGCCCTCGGCGGGGATCGACCAGTATTTGCCCGAGTTCGACGGGTATTCGGCGTAATACTTGACCGTGGCCGGCGCCATGGTCTCGTTCAGCTTGTGCTTGTTGAAGAACTCGGTGAGATCGACGTAGTGGCCGGCTTCCGATGCGGCGCCGATCCACTGCGAGTCGCCGACGACCATGTCGTAGGCGCTGCCCTTGGCGTTGAACTCAGTGAAGGCCTTGGTCTGGAAGTCGGACCACGGCGTGGTTTCGACCGTTACCTTGACGCCGGTTTCGGCCTCATAGACGTTCGCGAGTTCCTGCAGGTAGTTGGCCGGATCCCATTCCGCCCAGAAGATCGTCAGCTCCTGCGCCAGCACCGACGTGCTGCTGGCGAGCATGAACCCGATGCCGGCCAAAGCGCCGGTCATAGCCTTTCGCATTACAAGTTCCTCCCTTGTGTCTGCATTGTCGGGTCGCCCGGCTCCTCCACGCGCCCCGTTTGCCTTTGCCGCCGCATTGCCGGCCGGCCCTCCCCGGCCGGTTCCGAACGCGCGCTTGGCCTGCTGGCCAATTTTGTTCCTCCTCAATCTGGTATTACCAACCAGTCTCGCTCGTCAAGGCCTTTGTTAGAGAGCTGCCGGGCCGGTTTCGATCAAAGACCCGCGAAAATTCTTCGAATTGGTGTGCTTAGGTTCGTTTATGGTCAGACTGCGCCGAAAACGCAAGCTCTGGTAACATGCGAAAGACACGCGCCTGCTCGATCTGGTCTAACCAGATTGGCAGATTGCGAGCCGTCAAACCTTTGCGCCGGCCGCCGCCTGCACCAGCGCCGCCGCCGCCCAGCGCGCCACCGCTTGCGTCGCTTCGCCGTCCAGGCCCCAGATATCCTTCAGCACGATCAGCACCTCGACGCCGAACACCAACGACAGCGCCTGCGCCAGCCGTTCGAACTGGGCCGCCGGCAGCGTGCCGCGCAGCGGCGCGATCGCGTCCATGAGCAGGTCCTTGCGGTGGCCGCGCGTGAACCGCGGCTCATCGCCCAGCGTGCCGGCCTGCCGCCGCGCCCACTGGTCCAATGACAGTTTCAGCGCCGCCTTGAACGTCGCCTCATAGGCCTCGATGCGGGGCAGCGCGGTCGAGACCAGTTCGTCGACGCGCCGTTCGGCATCGCCGGAGGTCGATGACCAGGTCAGGATCGGCCCCAGTCCTTCGTCGACAACGGCCTGCACCAGCGCGGCCTGGCTCGGAAAATAACGGTAAGCGGTGGCGCGCGACACGCCCGCTGCCTCGGCAGCCTCCGTCACCGAGGGCGTCGCGCCCGCCTGCATCAGCCGGCTCGCGGTTTCCAGCATCAGCCGCCGCGTCCGGGCGCGCGGGCCGCGCTCCACTTCTTCGGCCGCCGATTGACGTGAGACATCCATGTCAATACGATACGCCCGTCTCAAAATTTTGCAACGGTATGTAGGGCACGATGCCGCTGATCCCCCGCAAGAAGATTCTCGACCGTTTCCGCAGGATGATCGCCGACGGCGTGCCGATCGTCGGCGGCGGTGCCGGCACGGGGCTTTCGGCCAAGTCGGAGGAGGCCGGCGGCATCGACCTCATCATCATCTACAATTCCGGCCGTTACCGAATGGCCGGCCGGGGTTCCGCGGCCGGCCTGCTCGCCTACGGCAACGCCAACGAGATCGTGAAGGAGATGGCGGTCGAGGTGCTGCCGGTGGTGAAGAACACGCCGGTGCTGGCCGGCGTCAACGGCACCGACCCGTTCGTCATCATGCCGCGCTTTCTCGCCGAGCTGAAGGACATCGGCTTTTCCGGCGTGCAGAATTTTCCGACGATCGGCCTGTTCGACGGCACCATGCGCCAGAGCTTCGAGGAGACCGGCATGGGTTTCGGGCTGGAGGTCGACATGATCGCCGCCGCCCACGACCTCGACCTCCTGACCACGCCCTATGTGTTCAACACCGACGAGGCGAAGGCGATGACCAGGGCCGGCGCCGACATCGTCGTCGCCCATATGGGCGTCACCACCGGCGGCAGCATCGGAGCCACGTCAGCCAAATCGCTTGACGACTGCGTTGCGGAAATCGACGCCATCGCCGACGCCGCGCGTTCGGTGCGCAAGGACGTCATCCTGCTCTGCCACGGCGGCCCGATCTCGATGCCCGAGGACGCGCGCTACATGCTGGAACGGGTCGAAGGCCTGCACGGCTTCTACGGCGCCTCGTCAATGGAGCGGCTGCCCGCCGAGGCCGCTATCGCCAGGCAGACGGCGGACTTCAAGGCGCTGTCGATTGCCGCCAAGACAACCAAGCCGGCAAAGAAGGGGAAAAAATCATGAGCGCGTCCGACCAGATGTTCCGCTATCCGAGCGAGGTGAGCAGCTTCGCGTTCGACTGGGGCAGGCTGGCGCTCACTGTCGCGCCGGAGGTCAACGGCGCCGAGCGTTTCTCCGGCGGCGTCGTCGACCTCGCGCAGGGCCAGGGCCACAGCCGCCACAACCATCCCGGCGCCGAGGAGATCATCTTCGTCATCTCCGGAAACGGCGAGCAGATGGTCGAGGACGAGGCCGGCAACCCGGTTGTGAAAAAGGTCGGCCCGGGCTGCACGATCTACGTGCCCGAGAGCCGCTACCATTCGACGCTCAACACCGGCGACGGGCCGATGCAGCTGTTCGTCGTCTATTCGCCGGCCGGCCCGGAACTGGCCCTGCGCGAGCTGCCGGATTTCCGGCTGGTGCCGCCGGGCGGCTAGGGCAATTCAGGCGGAAACGCGCCGGTGACACGCCGCAACAAAAGTTCAAAATCACGGGCAGACCATTTCCGTTCGCTGAGGTTATAAGCTTCGAATCGACGCGTCCATTCTCGGACCGCGACGGACTCCTCGAAAGTACCCCCGGTGAACAACGGAATCCTGCTGGCGCTCATCGCCTACGCCACCTATTCGTGGAGCGACGCCGCCATCAAGGCGCTCGGCGGCGAGCTGACGATCTTCGAGATCGGCTTTTTCCAGACCTCCATCGCCGGCGCCTTCATCCTGCTTGCGAGACCGGGCGGGGAACCCTGGCGCGATTTCTGGCGCATGCGCCATCCATGGGCCGTGCAGGGCCGGGCGATGGTCGGCCTCGTCGCCAGCGTGCTCAGCGTCTATGCCTTCACCACCATCCCGCTCGCCGAAGTCTACGCCATCGTCTTCCTGTCGCCGCTGTTCGTGACGATCCTGTCGATGGTGCTGCTCAAGGAGCACGTCGGCCCGTGGCGCTGGCTGGCGATTGTCGCCGGGTTCGCCGGCGTGCTGCTGGTGGTGCGCCCCGGCTTCCGCGCGCTCGAACCGGGTCACGCCGCAGCCGTGGCGATGGCCATGCTCAGCGCCTCCAGCATCATCCTGATGCGCTCGCTGTCCGGCCGCGAGCGCCACACCACCATACTCGGTTTCCTCATCCTCTACGGCGTGGTGTTCAACGGCATCGCGATTGCGGCGACCTCGTTCCGCATGCCCTCGCCGGCCGAATGGGCCATCCTCGTGCTCGCCGGCGCCTTTGCCGCCAGCGGCCACATCCTGCTGCTCAGGGCGACCCGCTTCGCCCAGGCGAACCAGCTCGCGCCGATGCATTATTCGCAGATCGTCTGGGCGGTGGTGATCGGCGCGCTGCTGTTCGACGAGGACCCGGATTTCTGGTCGCTCGTCGGGCTCGCCGTCATCGCCGGCTCAGGCCTGCTGACGATCGCCCGCGAACGCATCCGGCTCGGCAAGGTGCGGTGGAACCCGTTCAGCCGCAACCGCGTGTAGCGGACGCGCCGGCGGCGTTCACACCCCGCCCCGGATCCAGCCGCGGCCGCGTTCGCCGAACATCTCGTAGCCGCTCTCGGTCACCGCGAGGGTGTCCTCGAGCTTGATGAAACCGCGCGTGGGATGCAGCATCGTCGTCTCCACCGACAGCACCATGCCCGCCTCCAGCGGGTGCGCGGCATCCACGCCCTCGTAGGCGACCGGGTGGTTGGTCATCAGGAACGGCGCCTCGTGGCTGATCAGCCCCATGCCGTGGGCGAAGAAGTCGGTGAATGCCGCACTCGGCGAGGCCTTCAGCGCGGTCTCGCCGGCGGCGATCAGTTCGCCGCCCAGCGCGCCTGCCCTGACGCGCGAGAACGCCGCCTGCTGGACCGCGTCGATCTCCGCCAGCAGATCCTGCAGCTCGGCATCCGGCTCGCCGAGCACGCCCATGCGGCAGAGGTCGCCGATATAGCCGTGGAAATTGCCGCCGCTGTCGATCGACAGCACCTCGCCAGGCTTCCACGCCTGCGGCGAGGTCGCGCGGTTGTGGCTCGGCCCGAGCGTCAGCAGGCAATATTCGAAATGCAGCCCGCGTTTGGTCTCTTCCCTGCGCAGCCGCTCGATGATCTCCGCCTTGGTCGTGCCCTCGCGCGCCCACTCGACGGTGGCGAGCATGGAATCGGTGATGAGCTCGGAGGCCGCGCGCAGCTTGTCGAGTTCCTCCGGCGTCTTCACGGCGCGCAGCCGCTCGAACACCGATGTCGCGTCGACAAGTTCGGCGCTGTTGCCCAGCCGGTCGAGCACCCCATGCGCGTCGGACGGCAGGAACGGCGGCTCGATGCCGATGCGGGCGCCCGGCCTGGCGATCTTGCGGATGTGGTCGGCGGCCAAAGTCGCGGCATCGACCGTGCCCCAGGCGGCGGCGTGGAAGGCCGGCGTCCAGAACGGCCGGTTGGCGTGCTCGCCGCCCTCCATGCGGTTGCCGACATAGGCGGCGTGGTCCGGCCGGCCCTTCTCGTAGACCAGCACCGGCAGGTAGCGGCTGTGGCCGATGGCGTCCATCGCGGCAAAGAAGATGAACTTGTAGCCGCCGAGCAGGTACTGGACGTTGTGCTTGGAGGTGGCGACGAGAATGTCGATGCCGGCGGCATCCATCAGGCGGTCGAGTTTGGCATGGTCGAACGGCGCGATCGCCGGCACGTCAGCTTTGATGGTCATTGGCTCTCTCCCTGCCGCCTTACGTAGCGCATCATTCCGGAAAGGTGCAGAGACTTTTCGGACGACGATCAAACGTCAAGACGAAAAAGATGGAGTTAGCGCGGCGAATCGGCCGTCGCCCGCATGGCGACGGTCGAAGCAGAGTCCAACAGCGTCGCAAGCCGCACGGTCATCGGCTTGTCCTTTCGTCGGCGTGTGTAGCCGCCTCGCGTCAATGGCGGCCGCCTGCCGTGTCCGCCTACGCCGCCAGGCATGCCTCGCAGATCGCGGCGACGTGGCGGTGGTCGGTGCCGCAGCAGCCCCCTAGCACCTGCATGCCGGGAAACTCGCGCCTCAGCGCGCTGTAGCGGCGGCCGAGATCGATCGGATCGCCGTCGTCGAGTTCCACCGACTCGTCGAGTTCCTGGTGGCTCTTGGCCGAGGCGTTCGCCCGTACGCCCCTCACCCGTGTCAGCCAGGGTTCGCCCGCCTGCAGCGCCGGCATGAAATGTGTCGGGTGGGCGCAGTTGATCATGTAGTAGGCGGGAAAGCCGTCGGTCGCCTCGTCCACGGCGGTGATCGCGTCGCCGAGTTCCATGCCGGTCACCAGCCGCCCGTCCGTCTCGACGGTGAACGAGATGGCGCAAGGCATGGCGTGGCGTCGTGCAGCCCGCGCGATGCCGATCGCCTCGTTGAAGTTGGTCAGCGTATAGGCCGCCACCATGTCCGCCGCCGTCTTGGAGAAGGTCTCGACCTGCGCGGCGTGGTAGTCCTCCGCCTCGCGGGCGTCCATCAAGCCGGCCTTGTAGCCGTCGCCGCGCGGACCGATCGCGCCGCTGATCACGCAGGGCGTCGTGGCCGTCTCCCAGGCGTCCCGCAATTCCTCCAGCAATTCGATCGACAACCGGTTGATCCGCCTCAGGCCGGCGGCATCGTGACCGATCCTAGCGCCCCAGTCGGCGTTGGCGCGCCAGGTCGCGCTGTCGAGCACGAAGCCGACGCCGCGCGAGCGCGCCACCTCCAGATAGCGTTCGTAATAGCGCTTCAGCATGGCGCGCCCTTCCGGAGTCTCCAGCAGCACGTAGGAGGCGAAGTGCGGAAGCTCCGCGCCCTCGTGGAAGATCAGGGTGGTCTCCATGCCGCCGTCGCTAAGAAACAGCCTGCCTTTCAGCTGCGGCAACGCGCTGCGATATTTGAACATCTTTCATTCCTTTTCCATTGAGCAGACAAGCGCGGTTATTCAAAGTGTTCGGGTCTTGGAAGTGGTCGCTTTTTGCTGTATGGCGGGCTCGGGAACTAGGCGTCTTGCGGTGGGGTGACTTTACCCGGACGAGAACCCACGCAAATCAAAGACTTGAGCGGTTTTGTGCGGTTTATCCGGCATTGCTGGCCGGCGGGAACCGTACCGTAAGTACAGTTTTTCGAGGGGAAGCGAGATGGGAAAGGGTGCCGAAACCCGCCTGCGCATACTCGAGATCGCCGAGGCCTCGGTGCTCGCCAAGGGCTTCGAGGCCACCTCGATCGACGAAATCATCGCCGAGGCGGGCATCACCAAGAGTGGCTTCTTTTATCACTTCCGCGACAAGAACGAACTCGCGCACGAGATGCTGCGCCGTTACGTCGAGACCAACGACCGGCTGTTCGACGATCTGTTCGGCAGGGGCCGGCAGCTTTCCGACGATCCGCTCCAGGCCTTCCTGATCGGCCTCAAGCTGCTCGCCGAAACCCTGGCCGATGTGGAGGGGCAGCACCCCGGCTGCCTGCTCGCCTCGATCTGTTATCAGGAGCGGCTGTTCGACCGCGAGGTGGTCGAGATGGTCCGGCAGTCGACGGCGAACTGGCACGCCCGCTTCCGCGGCCACCTGGAAGAGATCGCCGCGGTCTATCCGCCGCGCGGCGGCGTCGATCTCGACGACCTCGCCGACGCGCTGGGCTGCATCGTCGATGGCGGCATCATCCTGGCAAAGATCATGCGCGATCCGGCCCGTCTGGAGCGCCAGGTCATGGTGTACCGCAACCTCGTGCGCATGACGTTCTCGCCGGCGATCGCCACGCCGCTGCGGGTGGCGTCGGCCGCCTGACGCCCGGCGGTCCGCCGCTTATCGGTCGCGCCGCACCAGCCGGTCGACCGACAGCGCGCCGCCGCCATAGACGGCGAGCGCCAGCGCCATCGCTGCCCAGGGCAGGTGAAAATTCGCCCAGCCCTCCGGCACGGTCAGCTGGATCACCGCCGTCATGGCAAGGATACCGAGCGCGGCGAAGCGTGTGCCCAGCCCAAGCACAAGCAGGATCGGCAGCACGATCTCGCCGATGCCCGCCAGCGTCGCCGCAAGCAGCGGCGCCGGATAGGCGTATTGCATGCCGAAGATGTGCAGCCTGAACTCCTGTTCGAACAGGAAACGCGCACCCGCCGACAGGGTGAAAAACCCGTCCCACTTTGTCAGCCCCGACTTGAAGAAAGGCACCGCCAGCGCAAGACGCAAGGCAAGCAGCGGCAGCCATTGCGGAATGGCGGCGATCCAGCGCTCGGCGCGCAGGGCCGGAGCCAGGAAAGCCGGCCCGTTGCGCTCGTGATTGGTCATGTCAGCCATGTTGGGTCTCCGTGAGATCATGGTTCGTCTGGCGATGCAACGCGCGTCGTCATCTCGGCCAGAGGCAATCGCTATGAGGCTACCCCCACCCCTAGCCCCTCCCCAAAACGGGGAGGGGAACTTTGCGGCTGCCATGCAGAGCAAAAACCTGCGACGATTGGCGCCAAGCGGGACGCAGCCAAAACCCCCTCCCCCTTGTGGGGAGGGGTTAGGGGTGGGGGTGAGGCGCCAGCTGTACGCCACATGCGATACCCCTGCGGCCGCGGTTTCATCGTCGTGTCGCCACCGTCGAGGTACAGAATAGGTCCCGGATAGCCTCCGCTCTGCAGGCTTTCCGGATGAAGCAATTGTGGCCACGCGCTTACGGCCGCTCCGTATCGCCCCGAAACGCCCCAAGCGACACCAGCCCCGCCAGAGCGGTTCCGAAATCGAAGTCCGGCTCGGCAATGACGGCCAGTTCCGCCGCCTCGCCGATCGGCACGCCTGCGAGCAAAGCCGCCGCGAAGATGGCGTCGCGCCGCGGCAGCACATGCAGGCGCACCTCGTAGTCCGGCCGGACCACCAGCACGGTCTCGCCGCCGCGCGCGTCCAGCCGCGCCTCGGCATCGCCCTGGTGCGCCTGCCAGATGCTGCCGGCGGGAAACCGCGAGCTGATCAGTTTTGCGGCGGGATGCGGTTCAAGCCGCGCTTCGGCCAAGGCCGGCGGGTCGAGCGCCGTCAGCGCCGCAATGTCCAGCGGCGCGGCATCGGCGGCGTGGTAGGCGCGCGTCCACGCCGCCTCCAGCCGCGCGACATCGGCGAGATAAGGCAGGCCGGCGGCCGGCGCGAAGCCGGCAATGAAGTCGGGAAAATTGTCGCCATAAGCGAAGATCAGCGGCGAGGTCGGCTTGTTGTCGGCGATGTAGACACGCGCCATGCCGGCGAAGAAGGCCGTCCCGACCAGCCTTTCGACCACCGGAAACCGGCTGGCCAGCGCCTTGCCGAGACCGACCGCGACATTGTTGCGGTAGACGGCGAAACGTTTTGCATCGCCAACCCCGCGCGCTGATGTCACGCCGACCGGCACCGGCAGCGCCGGATCGAGCAGGGCGGCGGCGAAGGCGGCCTGTGCGGTCTCGAAATCCATGGCTCAGGCCCGCCGCCGGTTGCGCTGTCCCGCCTCGGCGAGCAGCACCGCATCGGCGCGCCGCGCCTCCGCCAGCAGCACCGGAAAGGCCGGCACGTCATTGTCCCATTCGATCAGCGTCGCCACCGGACCGCAGCGGCCGACGGTGTAGCGGTAGAGGTCGAAGACGTCGTCATGCACCGGCGAGCCGTGCGCGTCGATCAGCAGGCGTTCGCCGGCGTCGTCGCTCGCTTCGTCATAACCGGCGAGATGGATCTCGCCGACGCGCTCGACCGGAAAGCGGTCGATATAGGCATAGGCGTCGAGGCCGTGATTGACTGCCGACACCATCACGTTGTTGACGTCGAGCAGCAGGCCGCAGCCGCTGCGCTCCGCCACGACGTCGAGAAAGTCGATCTCGTCGATCGTGCTGTCTGCAAACAGGATGTAGGTCGACGGGTTTTCCAGCAGCAGGCGCCGGCCGGTGGCCTGCTGGACCTCGTCGACATGGGCGCTCACCCGCGCCAGCGTCTCCTCTGTATAGGGAAGCGGCAGCAGGTCGTTTAGAAAACCGCCGTCATGCGTCGACCATGCAAGGTGTTCGGAAAACGACTGCGGCCGATAGCGGTCGATCAGCTTGCGCAAGCGTTCGAGATGCGCCTTGTCGAGCGGCCGCGCCGCCCCGATCGACAGGCCGACGCCGTGCAGCGACAGCGGGTAACGCTCGCCCACCGCCGCCAGCGCCCGGTGTGGTGCACCGCCGTCGCCCATGTAGTTTTCCGCATGCACCTCGAAGAAGCCGACATCCGGCGCGGTTTCGAGGATGTCGCGATAATGCTCCGGCTTGAGGCCGAGCCCGGCGCGGGCAGGCAGGCGGGCTGGTGGGTAAGACGGGTCGAGCATGGGTTCGGTCCGTGCGTTTGGGCTAGGGATTGCTGCTGGCGACGAGCTGGTTCGGTGGGCCGGCGATGGAGACGTGCCGCCTCCACCCCCTCTCCGTCTCGGGCTTTGCCCGTGCCACCTCTCCCCCACATTCTTGGGAGCGAGGAATAGTGGCCGCGATGCAGGCGCTTTTCCAGCTTGGGTTCCTCGCCCCCGCAAAGCGGGGGAGAGGTGGCTCGGGCAAAGCCCGAGACGGAGAGGGGGGACCGCGCCGCCGTAAGCCGGCAGGTGCCCTCTCCGCAGTCAGTCCGGCCGCGCCGCCATCACGGCAGGCGCGGTCGACAAATCCTCAGCCCTTGGCCGGCTCCAGCATGCCCATGTGGCCCTCGACGTTCATCGAGGTGCAGGTGCCGGCCGGCACGGCCTTCCAGGCGTTGCCCTGGTAGTCCATGGTCGAGGTGCCGGCGCAGGTGGTGCCGGCGCCGGCGGCGCAGTCGTTCTGGCCCTTGAGCGCGATGCCGTAGCATTTTTCCATGCCAACCATCTTCTCGGCGGGCAGCGGCGCGGCGGACGCGGCCGTGGCGAGGGCGGTGGCGAGCGAGCCGGCGAGCGCAAGCGCGAAGGTCTGGCGGGTCATGATGTTCTCCTGTAACTGTCGGGTTGGATGGAGCGCCTCCTGCGCCCCATGCCGACCTCTTCGCCGTCGCCGCCCGCCGCGTTACGCCGGTCCTCGAACACGGTTTCGTGATGTCGCCTTCCCTCCGCCCGATTTACAGAGCCGGCTGTGTAACAAATCGCCGCCGCCGCCGAATTGAGGTGGAGGCGCGGTGAGCGAGGCCGACGAGGCCGAGTTGGCCCGCCTGCTCAGGGCGGCGATCGGCGGCGACGAAAAGGCCTACGCCGCGTTCCTGGCGCGCATCGCCGCGTTCGTGCGCGCTGCCGTGCGCCGCAAGATCGTGCATGGCATCGACCCGGAGGACATCGTGCAGGAGACGCTGCTCGCCATCCACACCAAGCGCCACACCTGGCGCAGCGACGGCCCGGTGCGGCCGTGGGTGTTCGCGATTGCCCGCTACAAGCTGGTCGACGCCTTCCGCCGCCGCGGCCGCCGGCTCGAGGTCGACATCGCCGACTTCGCCGAGATTCTGGCAGAGCCCGAGCAGGAGACGGCGCGCGCCCACGAGGTCGAGCGGGCGCTGGAGCAATTGCCGCCGGTGCAGAAGCGGGTGGTCACTGCCGTCACCGTCGAGGGCGCCTCGATCGCCGAGACGGCGCGCGCGCAAGGCATGAGCGAAGGCGCGGTGCGCGTGGCGCTGCATCGCGGCCTGTCGGCGATCGCCAAGGGAAGCGGCCGGGATGGATAGGACGAACGCGCCTGTGCGAGGAAGCGGCTGAGATGGATACCGACAGCCTGATCAAGGGCCTCGCCGCCGACGCCCGGCTCGCGACGCCGCGCCAGCCGGCGATCCTCGCCGCGGCTCTCGCCGCGGCGGTGGTCGCCGCCGGGCTCGTCTTCTTCGCCGCGCTCGGGCCGCGCCCCGACATCGCCGCGGCCGCCGCGACGCTGCGCTTCCCCGCCAAGTTCGTGCTGACGCTGGCGCTCGCCGCCGCCGCGGCGGCGGCGCTCGCCGCCTGCGCCCGTCCCGGCGCGTCGCTGCGCCCGGCGGCGCTGCTGCTCTCAATCGCGCCGCTGCTCGCCGCGCTCGCCGTCGCCGCCGAGCTTGTCGCCGTGCCGGCGGACGCCTGGGGCGCCCGCTGGCTCGGCAGGAACGCCGCGCTCTGCCTCACCTTCATCCCGCTGATCGGGCTCGGCCCGCTGGCCGTGCTGCTCGCCGCGCTGCGGCGCGGCGCGCCGACCCGGCCGCGGCTCGCCGGCGCCGTCGCCGGGCTGGCCGCCGGCGGCATCGCCGCCAGCTTCTACGCCGCCCACTGCATCGACGATTCGCCGCTGTTCGTCGCTACCTGGTACACGCTGGCCATCGCCATCCTGGCGCTGATCGGCGCTCTTGCCGGCGGCCGGCTGCTGCGCTGGTAGGCCGGGCGCCCGCGCCGGAAGCCGCCAGAACCCGCGCAATCCCTGCCCCCGGCGGCAAAACAGCCTGTTCCCTTTCGGCGCGAATGCTTTATAGGCGCGGACCATGACCACGCCGCTGAAAAACATCCGCAACTTCTCCATCGTCGCCCATATCGACCATGGCAAGTCGACGCTCGCCGACCGCCTCATCCAGATGACCGGCGCCATGGACGCGCGCGAGATGGCGGGCAAGGAGCAGGTGCTCGATTCGATGGACATCGAGCGCGAGCGCGGCATCACCATCAAGGCGCAGACGGTGCGCCTGAACTACCGCGCCGCGGACGGCCAGGACTATGTGCTGAACCTCATCGACACGCCCGGCCATGTCGACTTCGCCTACGAGGTGTCGCGCTCCTTGCGCGCCTGCGAGGGCTCGCTGCTGGTCGTCGACGCCAGCCAGGGCGTCGAGGCGCAGACGCTCGCCAACGTCTACCAGGCGATCGACGCCAACCACGAGATCGTCGTGGTGCTGAACAAGATCGACCTGCCCGCCGCCGAGCCCGAGCGCATCAAGGAGCAGGTCGAGGAGGTCATCGGCCTCGACGCCTCCAACGCCGTGCTCATCTCGGCCAAGACCGGCATCGGCATCGAGGACGTGCTGGAGGCGATCGTCACCCAGCTGCCGCCGCCCAAGGAGGGCGACGCCGGCAAGCCGCTCAAGGCCATGCTGGTCGACAGCTGGTACGACGCCTATCTCGGCGTCATCGTCCTGGTGCGCGTCATCGACGGCGTGCTGCGCAAGGGCCAGCAGATCCGCATGATGGGCACCGGGGCGAAATACCCGGTCGAGCGCACCGGCTACTTCACGCCGAAAATGCTTCCTGCGGACGAGATCGGCCCCGGCGAGTTCGGCTTCATCACCGCCTCGATCAAGGAGGTGGCCGACACCCGCGTCGGCGACACCATCACCGAGGACCGCCGCCCCACCGAAACGGCGCTGCCGGGCTTCAAGCCGGCGCAGCCCGTCGTGTTCTGCGGCCTGTTCCCAGTCGACGCCGCCGACTTCGAGGACCTGCGCGCCGCCGTCGGCAAGCTGCGCCTCAACGACGCCAGCTTCTCCTTCGAGATGGAGACGTCGGCCGCGCTCGGCTTCGGCTTCCGCTGCGGTTTCCTCGGGCTGCTGCATCTGGAGATCATCCAGGAGCGGCTGGAGCGCGAGTTCGACCTCGACCTGATCGCCACCGCGCCCAGCGTCGTCTACCGCATGAACCTGATCGACGGCACCACGAAGGAACTGCACAACCCGGCCGACATGCCCGACGTGATGAAGATCACGGCGATCGAGGAGCCGTGGATCCGCGCCACCATCCTGACCCCCGACGACTATCTCGGCGGCATTCTGAAGCTCTGCCAGGACCGGCGCGGCATCCAGGCCGACCTCTCTTATGTCGGCAAGCGCGCCATGCTGGTCTACGACCTGCCGCTCAACGAAGTGGTGTTCGATTTCTACGACCGGCTGAAGTCGATCTCCAAGGGTTACGCCTCGTTCGACTACCACCTCACCGACTACCGCGAGGGCGACCTGGTCAAGATGTCGATCCTGGTCAACGACGAGCCGGTCGACGCGCTCTCCATGCTGGTCCACCGCTCGGCGGCGGAAAAGCGCGGCCGGGTGATGTGCGAGAAGCTGAAGGAGCTGATCCCGCAGCACATGTTCAAGATCCCGATCCAGGCCGCGATCGGCGGCCGCATCATCGCCCGCGAGACCATTTCCGCCCTGCGCAAGGACGTGACCGCCAAATGCTACGGCGGCGACGTCACCCGCAAGCGCAAGCTATTGGAGAAGCAGAAAGAGGGCAAGAAGCGCATGCGCCAGTTCGGGAAAGTGGACATCCCGCAGGCCGCCTTCATCGAGGCGCTGAAGATGGGGGATAATTAGGGCGCCTCCCCCTCGAGGGGAGGGTGGCGGGCCGCAGGCCCGCCGGGCGGGGTCCGCGCGGCCGCGCCACGCCCAATTTCTCCCCGCTCACGGGGAGGGGGACCGCCGAAGCGTGGTGGAAGGAGCCGACAATGCTATCTCCACTCGCACAGTAAGGAACAATCCCGCGCTAATTCCTTTTACTTCTCCCTGAATTGACGCAGCTTGCGCTTGCTGTGTACTTCTCAGCTGTGCTTTTCTAAGGTTATGGCTTGTGGCCTGACCCTCGCATTTGAGCAGTTGACCCTCTCTTATTGCTGGTGAAACGCCTAGATCGATGATTTCAGACCTTTCCGCATTTGAGAGTTGGCTGGAAGACAAGCCCCCTTCTTGGGCTTACGCGTTGACGATTAGGTTGGCGATCCGAGCGCTTCCGCTCGTTGGTGAGTTTTTTGCAATATCGGAGAGAGGCTTAATTCAAGAGCAGGCAGTTATAAGAACTTTCCGCGCCGCACATGTATTCTGGACCGCCATTCACTATCCCGCTTTCGATATGCGGGAAGTATCGATCCGTGCCGCCGCTTCTGTCGAGTCGGCCTCATACTATGAGCAAACTCCGGGGGCGAGCGCAGTGGCAAAGTCACTTGCGGCCGCAGGTCGCGCTTATGGCGATAGAAACGAAAGGATTTCAAGAACGTCGGTTCGAGAGAAGATTACTTCCGTGAAAGACAGTGAAAGAGTGAGGCGCTACGCAACAGCTGCCGCAAGCGCATGCATTGGGAGCGGCCTAGAGCCCAGTTTAATCTGGGTACCGATGGAACAAGATATAGGTCAGCTGCTAGAGATTCGCAGATATTATGAAGAACCGGTCGCGCAGACCCGCCAACTGTCGCAGCAGAGACTTTGGGCGAATGAAACACCATCCTGGGCGATTTCTAAATTAAATGAGCTCATTAGGAGTTGGAGTCGATTGGATTCCAACTCCGCTATTTGGGGAAACTGGTACGCCTCACGCATCGATGCTCGTCCAAGCTTCGGGCTACCGTCAATGACTGCAGGAGGACTTGACGTCCAAATTGCGTCGTGCGGCGATGTATGGTGGGACCGTGATCCAGATAAGGTAAACGCTGAACTTGTTGCTTGGATAAATAAGGCTCGAAATGATAGCGTAGGAACGATGACGGGCGAACCTCAAAGGTTGAGCACGAAATATGCGACTGATTTCATCGTCCAATTCCTTAGAGAACGCGGAGCTCCTGCAACAACTACGGAAATTGCAAAGGCCTTGTCAGAATCGGGGATTTCTATCCAAAAAAGTAGCTTTCACTGGACTCTAACTAATTTAAATTCGGCGAAAAGAATTAGAAGAATAAGTAGGGGTTTGTATGCCTCAACAGAAGATAGTTTAACATCCCAGTATATAAATAAAATCGAGAGGCAGACGAGGGGAGCGGTTCAATTCGAGATTCTTGATGACCGACCAATTAGAGTTAAGCGGCGCGCTAGCGCCGGGGAACTAAGGACGGATGCGCCGTCACGACGGCGACATGCTGAGCTTGTCCGCCGGATCGAAGACCTTTTGGGAGGATACGCTCGGTCTGAAAGAGGCGGGAACGTTTTAGGTCCGATAATTCGCGAAGTCGAACTACTTAAAGAAAGTGCTGGACAAACCATTGAAGATGTTGACCCTGACCTTTTGATACCGAGAGGCGACGGCCTTCGCAACGATATCATCGCCTATGATCGGAGAGATGATTTTTCGGCGCTGCCACCGGTGCCGGATTCTCTTTTGTTAGATCTGAAGAAACTTGTTGCTTCTTATAATAATTATATAGCCTTCGACCCTGAGCTGGCTAAGCGGGATGAGGCACTACTTGGACCGGATGTCAAGAAGGCGCTAGTTCCACCTTCTGCTGGCCAGGCCGTGTTAATGGATGCCGTAGCCACGAGGGCAGCTGACGCCGAAGTGGTGGACGTACTCGCCGAAGATGCACGAGTTGCGCCGGAGGTCCCCGATCCCGAAAGCAGGCAATCCCGACGATATTCGGAAGGAGTAAAAAACTTCGCTCGGGCAGCAATTGAGCGTGCAGCGGAATTGGCTTTAGCTATCTGGAAGGGAAAAGTTGCGATTGGATCGACAGTAATTTCTGTATCTACTGCCGCTGCTGCTGCCGCCCACTGGATTATTGCTAACAAGCAATGGCTCGATCAGTATTTCTCGGGCAACCCTATTATGCTAGAAATTATTGAAAAGCTTTTTCAATTGCTATCGAAATTGCCTTTGGCTTGAGTGCTTTATTATGTGCCAACGTGCGATTGTGTTGAGTGGTAACTCTGAAGGGCGCGTGAAAGGTTAGTATTACGCTCCCTCGTACAACGTGTCGCCTCCGTCACCGTCGACGGTGCCGTCACCGGCAAGATCGGCCCCGGCCTGCTGGTGCTGGTCTGCGCCATGCAGGGCGACGGCGAAAGGCAATCCGAATGGCTGGCGCGCAAGGTGGTCAACCTGCGCATTTTTCGCGATGACGCCGGCCGCATGAATCGCTCGCTGATCGACACCGGCGGGGCCGCCCTCGCCGTCAGCCAGTTCACGCTGGTGGCGGAGACACGAGCACCGGCCCGAAAAGTGCGAAGCGGTTTTCGGACAAGCCGATGCGGCAGGGAACCCGCGACCGCCCCGGTTTCTCCACCGCCGCCGCGCCGGACGAGGGCAACGCCTCTACGATCATTTTTCGGCCGGGATGGCGTCGTTCGGGGGTCGGGTGGCAAACGGCGTGTTCGGCGCCGACATGCAGGTCTCGCTGGTCAATGACGGCCCGGTGACGATCTGGCTCGACACGGCGGGGTGAGGGCGCCCCTTCTCGCCTTGTGGGAGAAGGTGGATCGGCCGCAGGCCGAGACGGTTGAGGGGTGTTGCGAAGGGGCGCCGCCGCCGTAGGGTCCTGCACCGCCGGAGCACTTCGCCACCGGTACGGCATGGATCCCAGGGTCTGCACCTCCGCTGCGCTGCGGCTCCGCCCTGGGATGGGTTGTGTGCGTCAAGTTCTGCAAAAGTGGGCGGCCTTGGTGGTGGTCATGCGGCTTGGCGTAGAGCGAGCTTCTTGTGCTCGCGCAGGTCGTCCATGTTGATGTAGCGGTTTGCCTCCATCCAGTTTTCGTTGGTCTCGA
>QFCS01001113.1_pt1 | contig 87479 bp, 89 predicted proteins | sample 3576561 | NCBI WGS metagenome assembly QFCS01 | reverse complement strand
GCCCACGATGTAGACGTCGCGCGGTCGGGCGATCGGGCCGATCTGCTCACCGACCCAGGCGCGCAGCGTCCCGGCGAGACCTTCCGGTGAGTGGGCGTCGAGGTAGCTCTGCTTGATGATCACGAAGGCGACCACCGCCTGTCCGGTGGTTTCGTCCGAAGCTCCGACGACGGCGGCCTCGGCGACGGCTTCGTTGCCCACGAGCGCCGACTCGATCTCGGTGGTCGAGAGGCGGTGGCCAGACACGTTCATCACGTCGTCGACCCGGCCGAGGAACCACACATCGCCGTCATCGTCGAGTCGTGCACCGTCGCCGGCGAAGTAATAGCCCTGCTTCTCGAACTTCTCCCAGTAGGTCTCCTTGAACCGCTCCGGATCGCCCCAGATGCCCCGCAGCATGCTGGGCCACGGCTCGGTGAGAACGAGCAGCCCACCGTTGCCGTTGCCGACGTGCGATCCGTCCTCGTCGACGACGTCGACGCCGATGCCGGGGAGGGGAACCTGCGCCGAGCCCGGCTTCGTCTCGGTCACCCCGGGCAGTGCCGACACCATGATCGCGCCCGTCTCGGTCTGCCACCAGGTGTCGACGATCGGCGCGGTCTTTCCGCCGATGATCTTGCGGTACCACATCCACGCCTCGGGGTTGATGGGCTCTCCCACCGAGCCGAGCAGGCGAATCGATGACAGGTCGAACTGCTGCGGGACGGCGCGTCCGAGCTTCATGAACGAACGGATCGCGGTCGGCGCGGTGTAGAGGATGGTGACGCCGTACTTCTGCACGATCTCCCACCAACGGCCCGGGTGGGGCGTATCGGGGGTGCCTTCGTACAGCACCTGAGTGGCTCCGTTGGCGAGCGGCCCGTAGGTCACATAGGAATGGCCGGTGATCCACCCGATGTCGGCGGTGCACCAGAACACGTCCGACTCGGGATGCAGATCGTGCACGACCTTATTGGTGAACGCCGCTTGGGTGAGGTACCCGCCGGAGGTGTGCAGGATTCCCTTGGGCTTTCCGGTCGTGCCCGACGTGTAGAGGATGAACAGCGGGTTCTCCGCGGGGAATGCCTGGGCGACATGATCGGCGGACGCCGCCGGAACGGCCTCGTGCCACCAGATGTCGCGCTCGTCCGACCAGTCGATGTCGTTGCCGCCGCGCTTGACGACCAGTACGTGTTCCACCGTCTCCTGCGGGCCCTGGCCGCGGTCTGCGAGAGCCTGGTCGACTGCGGGCTTGAGCGGGGAGACCTTGCCCTTGCGGTATCCGCCGTCGGCGGTGATCACCAGCCGGGCTCCGGCGTCGTCGATGCGCGTGCGCAGGCTGTCGGCCGAGAAGCCGCCGAAGATCACCGAATGGATCGCGCCCACCCGCGCCACAGCGAGCATCGCGGCGATCGCTTCGGGGATCATCGGCATGTAGATCGCAACGCGGTCTCCCTGGCCGATCCCGAGGTCGGCGAGCACGTTGGCCACGCGCTTGACCTCGTCGGTGAGTTCGGCATACGTGATGCGCCGTTCGTCTCCGGGCTCGCCTTCCCACAGCAACGCCACGCGGTCGCCTCGTCCGGCCTCGACGTGACGGTCGAGGCAGTTGTAGGCGACGTTGAGCTCGCCGTCGGCGAACCACTGCGCAAACGGGGGGTTGGACCAGTCGAGCACCTGCGTGAACGGCGTGTGCCAGTGCAGATCCCGTGCCTGCTCGGCCCAGAACGCCTCCCGGTCCTCGGAAGCCCGCGAGTAGAGCTCTGCTCCCGCGACGGCATTCCGGGCGAATCCCTCGCTGGGCGCGAACTTGCGGGTCTCGGTCAAGAGGTGGTCGATCTGACTGCTCATGCTCGCTCCTTTGCGGCGGTGCTCTCGGGATCGGCGGACGGGCGCCGTGACGATTCCGCACAATCTATCCAGGCCTCCGGGCGCTCACTACCGCCGTTAGTGGGTGCCCGGCCACCCCCGATATATCGCACGCCACGCCCCGGAGCTGTTTGGCGGTCGCGCCTCGGATGCGTATGCTCGGTCGCGGCCGAACTCAGATTCTGGCGCAACAGCGCGTGACATCCCCCGTATCGCGTGCTGTTCCGGGCGGCATCCTTCCCCCCAAAGGATGCCGCCCCTCTCCATCTCTGCGCGGTGCGCGGAGTTCCCGCGCGCTGGCGTCCGCTGAGCCTCCTCCCCAGCGGGCGCGACGCGCAGGTCATCCACGGGCGGCAGGTGCGCGCCTCGGCGTCCCCGGGGAGCGGCTTACGGTCGTCGCATGTCCGAGCCATTCGTCGCCCGCCCCCGCGCCGCCGCAGCGGTTGCTCCGCCGCTGCGGGCGGTGTCCACCGCCGCATCGGCCCCGATGACGGCGACGCGGCCCCTGGAGCCGGACCGACCGCCGGCCCGCGTGCCGACGCGGCGTCCCGTGCCCGACCATCCCGCGGTCGCACCGCTTGCGCCCTATCTCGCCGACCCCGCGGTCACCGACGTCTTCATCAACGGCATCGACGGACTCTTCGTCGACCGCGGTCGTGGCGCCGAGCGTGTCCCCACGTGGCACGCGGACGTTCAGTCGGTGCGAGAGCTGGCCGTTGCGCTCATCGGCATCGGCGGACGGCACCTCGACGATCTCACGCCGCTGGTCGATGTGCGATGGGAGCAGGGCGCGCGGGTGCACGCGGTGCTGCCACCCGTAGCCTGCGCAGGAGCGGCGATCTCGATCCGGCTGCCATCGGCCGAGCGCCCGTCGCTCGACGAGCTGGGCCGCCGGGGGATGTTCGACGACGCCACCGGCGAGCGACTGCGCGGGCTCGTGCGCGAACGGGCAAACATCCTCGTCACCGGGGCTACGGGCACGGGAAAGACGACGCTGCTGGCTGGTCTGCTCGCGCTCGTGCCGCCCGGCGAGCGCATCGTCACGATTGAGGACGTCGCCGAGCTCCGTATCGACCATCCGCACCATGTGCGGCTGGAGGCGCGGCAGGCGAACCTCGAGGGCGCTGGCGCGGTCGGGTTGGACCGGCTGGTCCGAGAGGCGCTGCGAATGCGTCCCGACCGCCTGGTGGTCGGGGAGTGCCGCGGAGAGGAGGTGCGCGAACTGCTGACCGCGCTCAACACAGGACACCACGGCGGTGCGGGAACGCTACACGCCGGCGGGCTGGCAGACGTGCCGGCCCGGCTCGAGGCTCTCGGCGCTCTCGCGGGGATGGATGATCACGCCGTGGCCCGCCAGGTCGCCAGTGCAATCGGCGCGATCGTCCACCTCGACCGGCGAGCAGACGGCACTCGACAGGTCGTCGGGATCGCACAGCCGGTCGTGCGCGGTGGTCGGCTGGATGTCGAGGTGCAGACGTGACGGGGCGAGTCATCCCCCTGCGGCGAAGGCGTCCGGCGAGAGCACGCGCGACGGGTGCTGCGGAGATCGCCTCCGACGTCGTCACGGTCGCGGCGAGTGTGCATCGCCTGGCCGTGCTGCTTCAGGCGGGTCTTCCCCCGGCGCGTGCGTGGCAGCTGACCTCGCACGGGAAGGATGCCGCGGCATCCGCCGCCACCGTCGAGGCGGACATCGGCGGCGAGCTGGAACGCCGAGGGGGCGCGTGGCGCGAGGTCGCCGTCGTGTGGCGCGTCGCATCGACGGTCGGTGCGCCCCTTGCCGACAGCCTGCGTGGCATCGCCGACGCGCTGCGCGACGCGCAGCAGGCGCGCGACGAGGTGGCGGTCGCCTTGGCCGAGCCCGCCACGACCGCGCGACTGATCGCCTGGCTGCCGCTGCTGGGCGTGGTGCTCGTCATCGCTTTCGGCTTCGATCTCGCGTCGGCGCTCGCTCATCCGCTCGGAGGCGCATGCACGGTGGCTGGACTGTCGTTGATGCTGGTCGCTCGGCGGTGGACCGTCTCGCTCGTGCGGCGGGCGCAACCGCCACCCGGCGCGACCGGGTGGGAGTGCGACGTCGTAGCCGTGGCGCTCAGCGGCGGTGTGTCGATCGATCGGGCACTCGAGGTCAGTGAGGCAGCGGGGTGCCGCGATGCCCGGGCGGAGACCGACGACATCCTCGCGCTGTCTCGGGCATCGGGGGCGCCGGCGGTGGAACTGTTGCGGGCCGAGGCAGCTGATCGGCGCCGCGCCGCTCGCACCGAGGGGCGCCTGCGTGCCGCGCGCCTCGGCGGTCGGCTTCTCCTCCCGCTGGGCGTGTGCACTCTGCCCGCATTCCTGCTGCTCGGCGTGGCGCCCATGCTCCTTTCGGTGCTGTCGGCGACGCCACTCAGGTTCTAGCACCCGGCGGCCCTCAGCGACTCGTCCGCGATCCGCTCCGCGCCCTCGACAAGAAGACACCCGAACCATCCACAAAGAGAGAGGAGTCGTCATGACTCGTTCCGTATCGCCCACCCCACCCGCGCTGGCTGCACCGCCGCCCCTGCCCGACCTGACGACCCGTCGCGCCGCGGCACTGTTCGGCGACGAGACGGGCGCCGCGACGGCTGAGTACGCGATCGCCACGATGGCGGCGGTTGCCTTCGCGGGGCTGCTGGTCATCATCATGCGCAGCGACGAGGTGCGCGGGATCCTCACCGATCTGGTCCGTCGCGCCCTGACGGTCGCGTGACGGTTCGAGGCGACCAGCGGGGGTCGGTGACGGCGGAGTTCGCCGTCGTCGTCCCCGCGGTCGTGCTCGTCGTGCTGCTGTGCGTGGGACTGCTCATGGCCTCCGGTCTGCAGATCCGTCTGGAACAGGCGGCGGCGCAGGGCGCACGCCTGGCGGCGCGCGGGGAAACGGAGGAGCGCGTGCGGACCGGCGTTGCGGCGCTCGTGAACGGCGCGGGCGTGGCGCTCTCCCGAGACGATGACATCGTCTGTGTCGAAGTCACCACCGCCGCCCCACTTCCGCTCGCCCCGCTTCGTGCCCGTGGCTGCTCGCTGGCGGGCGGTCTCTGATGGCGGGGCTCGCCCTCTCGGTGGGTGCCCTGGCCGTCGTCACGACGCTCGCGCTGGGCTGCGCGGCGGCGGGGGCCGCGTCGTCGAGAGCCGTGTGGGTGAGCGGTGTCGCCGATGCGGCGGCGCTGGCTGCAGCCGACGTGGCCTCGGGCCTGGCCACCGGCATCCCCTGCGAGCGTGCAGCCGAGCTGGCTGCACGCTCGGGTGTGCACCTGGAGACCTGCGAGATGGCGGATGCCGTGGCGACCGTATCGGTGTGGTCGCCGTTCGGACCTCTCAGCGTCCGCGCGCAGGCGAGGGCGGGCCCTCCTGCGCTGTGAGCGGACAAACCGACACAAGCGGGGCGGCGATCGCGCTCTCAGGCAGTTCCCGTGCTGGCGGTGTGTATGGTGTGCAACGGAGAAAGGACGCCAGTGGCTGAAGGCACGAAACGCGCGGCAGGGTCGAAAACCGCTGCCGCCGCCCGGGGCGGGAGCACCAAGAGCGAGGGCAAGAAGCTCGTCATCGTCGAGTCGCCCACCAAGATGAAGTCGATCCAGGGATACCTGGGCGATGGCTACGAAGTGCTCAGTTCGGTCGGCCACATTCGCGACCTCGCAGACAAGAAGGACATCCCCGCCGAGCTCAAGAAGACATCGGTGGGCAAGTACTCGATCGACATCGAGAACGACTTCACCCCTCTTTATGTCGAGAGCGACCGGGGCAAGAAGACCGTCGCCGAACTCAAGCGTGCTCTCAAGTCCGCCGACGAGCTCCTGCTCGCCACCGATGAGGACCGCGAGGGTGAAGCGATCGCGTGGCACCTGCTCGAGGCGCTCAAGCCCAAGGTGCCCGTCAAGCGCATGGTCTTCCACGAGATCACCAAGGATGCCATCCGCGCCGCTGTCGACAACACGCGCGAGCTCGACCTCGCCCTCGTCGACGCACAGGAGACCCGCCGGATCCTCGACCGTCTCTACGGCTGGGACGTCTCCGACGTCACGCGGCGCAAGGTCGGCCAGGGCACCTCCGCCGGACGCGTGCAGTCCGCCGCCACCCGACTCGTCGTCGATCGTGAGCGGGAGCGCATGGCGTTCGTCTCGGCCTCGTACTGGGACATCGAGGCGCTCGCCGCCGCAGGCACCAGCTCCGACGGTGGCTTCTCCACCCGCCTGGCCCGCGTCGACGGGGCCCCGCTCGCGCGCGGAACCGACTTCGACGACCGTGGTGAGCTGAAGAAGGCCGTCGTGGTGCTCACCGAAGCGCAGGCCCTGGAGCTCGCTGCCGCCATCGAGTCCGCCGCATCGGCGACCGTCACCTCGATCGAAGCCAAACCCGGCACGCGCAGCCCCAAGCCCCCGTTCACCACCTCCACCCTGCAGCAGGAGGCCGGCCGCAAACTCTCGATGAGCGCCAAGCACGCCATGGGGGTGGCTCAGCGGCTCTACGAAAAGGGCTACATCACCTATATGCGCACCGACTCGACGGCGCTGTCCGCACAGGCCGTTGCTGCTGCTCGTGCGCAGGCGGTGGCGCTGTACGGCGACAAGGCGGTACCGCCGAACCCTCGTAGCTACCGCAACAACAGCAAGAACGCCCAAGAGGCTCACGAAGCCGTCCGCCCCTCGGGAGAAGACTTCCGAACTCCCGCGGCGGTCGCCTCGGCGCTCGACCGCGACGAGCTGCGCCTCTACGAGCTGATCTGGAAGCGCACCGTCGCCAGCCAGATGGCCGATGCCAAGTACGAGACGACCACCGTGACTCTCGAGGTGGATGCGGGGGGGCGGGTCGCCGCCTTCACGGCATCCGGCACGGTCTACACCTTCAAGGGGTTCCTCGAGGCCTACGAGGAGGGCCGGGACGAGAAGCGGGGCGACTCGGACAAGTCCGACGACCAGGCGCTGCCGGCGATGTCCGTGGGCGATGTGCTGGCGCTCCACGACGTCGAGGCCAAGGGACACGCCACCAGTCCCAAGCCGCGCTACACCGAGGCGTCGCTGGTGAAGGCGCTCGAAGAGAAGGGGATCGGTCGTCCCTCGACCTTCGCGAGCATCATCGACGTGATTCTCAACCGCGGCTACGTGACCAAGCGTGGTCAGGCGCTCGTGCCGAGCTGGTTGGCGTTCAGCATCGTCCGCCTGCTCGAACAGCACTTCTCCGAGCTCGTCGACTACGACTTCACCGCCGCCCTCGAGGACGACCTGGATGCCATCGCCCGCGGTGAGCAGGATCGTGCCGACTGGCTGCGCAAGTTCTACTTCGGCGCCGACGACCACGTCGGCCTCCGCAACATCGTCGACAATCTCGGTGACATCGATGCGCGCGAGATCAACTCCACACCGATCGGCGATGTCGCGACCCTCCGGTTCGGTCGCTACGGGCCCTACCTCGAGGTGGCCGGCGACGATCCCGAGACGCCGCGCCGCATCAACGTTCCCGACGATCTCGCACCCGACGAGCTGACCCCCGACAAGGCGCGGGAGCTCATCGATGCCCCCGTCGGCGGCGACCGTCTGCTCGGACAGAACCCCGACAACGGCCGTGACATCGTGGTCAAGGACGGCCGCTTCGGCCCCTACCTCGAAGAAGTGCTGCCCGCGCCCGCCGAGGCCCCGGCAGAGACACCCAAGAAGCGCGGGGCCAAGAAAGAAGAAGCGCCCAAGCCGCGACGCGCATCGCTGTTCAAGAGCATGTCGCCCGAGACGATCGACCTCGACACGGCGCTGAAGCTGTTCAGCCTGCCTCGCGTGGTGGGTGAAGACCCCGAGTCGGGCGAGCCGATCACCGCACAGAACGGTCCGTACGGTCCCTACATCAAGAAGGGGCGCGATTCGCGCAGCATCAGCAGCGAAGAGCAGATCTTCGACATCACGCTGGAACAGGCGTTGGAGATCTACTCGCTGCCCAAGTACGCGAACCGGGCCGCCACCTCGCTCAAGGAGTTCGAGGCGGATCCGGTCAGCGGAAAGCCGATCCGCATCAAGGACGGCAGGTTCGGCGCCTACGTCACCGACGGCACCACCAACGTCACGATCCCGCGCGGACAGACCGCCGACGACATCACGTTCGAGATCGCGGTGCAGATGCTCGCCGACAAGCGTGCGAAGGGGCCCGCCCCCAAGCGCACGACGACGAGACGCGCGACCACCCGCAAGGCGCCGGCGAAGAAGTGACGCGCGGCCTCTGGATCACTCTCGAAGGCGGCGACGGCTCGGGAAAGACGACCCAGGCGACCCTGCTCGAACGCTGGCTCGTCGCCGAGGGGCGAACGGTCGTGCGCACGCGCGAACCCGGAGGGACCGAGGTCGGCAACCTCATCCGCGACATCGTCCTCCACCACCGCGGTGACATCGCGCCACGGGCCGAAGCGTTGCTGTACGCGGCTGATCGTGCCCACCACGTCGCGACGCTCGTGCGGCCCGCGCTCGCCCGGGGCGAGGTGGTGATCCAAGACCGCTACCTCGACTCGTCGGTCGCCTATCAGGGCGCCGGGCGGGTGCTGGATGCCGGTGAGGTGCGTGAGCTCTCGCTCTGGGCCGCAGGGGGTGCGCTGCCCGACGTGACGGTGCTGCTCGACATCGACCCCGACTCGGCGCGGCGGCGACTCGACGCGGACGACAAGCCGTTCGACCGGCTCGAGGCCGAGAAGGCCGACTTCCACGCCAGGGTGCGTGCCGCCTACCTCGATCTCGCTGCCGCCGAGCCCGGCAGATTCCTCGTGCTCGATGCGACGCTGCCCGTCGACGCCCTCGCCGCCGCGATCCGCGAGCGGGTGGCGGACAGACTCTCCGGTGACGAGAGCCACGTCGGCGGCACGCCGTAGGCTGGATGCCATGACGACCTCGGCGACCGCTCCCGGCGTCGTCGGCGCGACGATGCGTCCCGCCGAGTCTGAAGCCGTCCCCCATGCCGTGCCGTGGGGCGAAGTGTGGGGTCAGGACGAGGCGGTCGCCCAGTTGCGGGCCGCGGCATCCGATCCCGCGCAGCTTTCGCACGCGTGGCTGATCACGGGGCCTCCCGGCTCCGGTCGGTCGACGCTCGCGTATGCATTCGCCGCCGCGCTCATCGCCGAACCGGGCGACGTGAACGCGATGCGCCAGGTGCTCGCCGGCACGCATCCCGATCTGGCGGCGTTGCGCACGGAGGGCGTGATCATCTCGATCAAGGACGCCCGGTCCCTCGTCGAGCGCTCCTACTTCTCTCCCTCCCTGGGGCGATACCGGGTGATCGTGATGGAAGACGCCGACCGCATGGTCGAGCGCACGAGCAACGTGCTGCTCAAGGCGCTCGAGGAGCCGCCCGAACGTACGGTGTGGGTGCTGTGCGCACCCAGCGCCGCCGACCTGCTCCCCACCATCCGTTCTCGCGTGCGCACCCTGCGTCTGCGTGAGCCCGATGTCGACGATGTCGCCCGCCTCATCGTGCAGCGCACCGGGGTCGACGCCGCCGTGGCGGAGCAGTCCGCTCGGCTGTCCCAGCGCCACATCGGCATGGCCCAGCGTCTGGCCACCGACGAGGCGGCGCGACACCGACGCGACGAGACCCTGCGTGCCGTGCTGAGCGTGCGCGGGGTGGGCGACGCCGTCGAGGTTGCCGCTCGCATCGTGCAGCTGGCCACCGACGACGCGAAGTCGCTGACGGCCGAGCGCGATGAAGCCGAGCGCGACTCGCTCCTCCGCACGCTCGGGATCGCGCCGGGGGCGGCGGTGCCGCCTGCGGTGCGCGGGCAGCTCAGCGCACTCGAAGACGACCAGAAGCGGCGCGCGACGCGCAGTCTCCGCGACGGGATCGACCGCGTGCTCACCGACCTCGGGTCGATGTACCGCGACACCCTGATGCTGCAGTTCGGCAGGCGGGACGACCTCATCAACCGTGAGCTCACCGACGAGCTCGTGGCCCTGGCATCCGCGTGGAGTCCGCAGCGCACCCTCGTGGTGCTCGATCAGATCAGCCAGACCCGCACCCATCTCGAAGGCAACGCCGCTCCGACGCTGGCCCTGGAGAGCATGCTCGTGACCGTCGCGAGCGGAAGGACACCGTGAACCGAACCCGCCGAATCACCGCTCTCATCGCCGGCCTCGCCGCGGCCTCCCTCGCGTTCACCGCGTGCGGCGTGCTCTGGGATCCCAAACCCCAGGGTTCCAGCGCCCCCGCCCCGGAACGTCCGAGCGCGAGTCAGGCACCGGTGGTCGACGGTGCGCCGGAGGGCTTCGAGAGCTACTACGGGCAGACCCTGTCGTGGGAGGCGTGTGAGGGAGCCGACGCGGGCACCTACGATTGCACGACGGTGACCGCACCCCTCGACTGGACCGATCCGGATTCCGGTGAGATCGAGCTGGCCGTCATCCGGCGAGCCGCCGGGAGCGGCTCGCCGCTCGGCTCGCTGCTGACCAACCCGGGGGGTCCGGGAGCCAGCGGCTACGACCTCATCGCCGACAACGCCACCTTCGCGGTCGGAAACGACCTTGCCGATGTCTACGACGTGATCGGGTTCGACCCGCGCGGCGTCGGGCGCTCAACGGCGGTGTCGTGTTTCGACGCGAAGCAGATGGACTCCTACCTCTTCGACATCCCCGCTGCACCGCGCGGTTCGGACGCGTGGGAGAGCGAGCTCGCGGAACGCAACGAAGAGTTCGTCTCCGCATGCGTCGACGGCAGCGACGGCATCCTTCCCTTCGTCACCACCGACAACGCGGCCCGCGACCTCGATCTGCTGCGCGCGGTGCTCGGCGACGAGAAGCTCAACTATCTCGGCTACTCCTACGGCACCTTCCTCGGCGCGACGTACGCGAAGCTGTTTCCCGAACGCGTCGGCCGCCTGGTGCTCGACGGGGCGATCGACCCGTCGGTGTCGGGCCTCGATGTGGGGACGACACAGGCCGTGGGGTTCGAATCCGCCCTCCGCGCATACATGGCTGATTGCCTCGAAGGTCGCGACTGTCCGTTCCGGGGCACCGTCGACGACGCGATGGCCGACCTTGGAACGCTGCTGGCGAGCGTCGATCGGAGCCCCCTGACGGGCGCGGACGGGCGGATGCTGGGTGCCGACACCCTCATGACGGCGATCATCGCGGCGCTGTACTCGCAGGACTCGTGGCCGTACCTGTCTCGCGCGCTGAGCGAGGTGTTGTCGGGATCGGCCGACACGGCCCTGCTTCTGGCCGACTTCTACTTCGGGCGCACGCCCGACGGGCGCTACGAGGACAACTCGACCGAGGCCTTCCGTGCGTACAACTGCATGGACTATCCGCTCGACACGAGCGAGGCCGATCAGGATGCCGCGCAGGCCCTCATCGAGCAGAAGGCGCCCACGATCGCGCCGTACTGGCAGGGTGTGGATGTGTGCGAGGTGTGGCCCGCGCCGCCCACCGGCGTGCGCGAGAAGATCACCGCCGACGGCGCCGCGCCCATCGTGGTCATCGGTACCACCAACGACCCCGCCACCCCGTACGAATGGTCGGTCTCGCTGGCCGATCAGCTGTCGTCGGGCGTGCTCATCACCCGCGTGGGGGAGGGGCACACGGGCTTCAACAAGGGCAACGCGTGCGTCGACGATGCGGTGACCACGTACCTCATCGACGGCACCGCTCCGAGTGCCGACCTACGCTGCGAGTAGCGGTTCGCGGCGGGGTCGGCGACCCTGTAAGATCGTTGATCGTGCATGCGAGAGCAGCGCACGCGCCACCTTAGCTCAGACGGCAGAGCGATTCACTCGTAATGAATAGGTCAAGGGTTCGATTCCCTTAGGTGGCTCCGAATGTTTCGGGAGGTCGCGTGAACGCGCTCGATGCGGTGATCGAGACCTTCACGTGGGTGGGCTTCGGCGCTGCCGCTCTGCTGGGTGTCGTGGCACTGATCGTCTGGGCAGTCGACGGAAGCTGGCTCCCGGCCGACGCGCTCGTCGACCACGAGGATGGCGTCACCTTCGTACGCTGGTTCGATGGTGACGGCGACGCCAACAACGCGCGCGCGACGGGAGCGGACCAACACGCGCTGGAAGGCAAGGATCGCGCGTCGATCTGGTACCGCCACGGGTGGCGTGACACCATGCGCTTGACCAGACGCACCCCTGCGCTACGTGCAGTCGTCACCGGTGCCCTCGCGATGCTGGGGATCGGGGTGGTCGCCCTGGTGGTCTCCTGGATCCGCATCTTCGTGGCCTGAGAGATTGATTTCCGCACGAGAAGATCTCGAAAGAGCACCGGATATTGCTAGAAAAGCAGATTGCTAGATAATCTAGCAATATGACCTCCACGGGCTCCCGCCGCCTTCCTCACCGCTGGGTGCGCATCGGCATCCCTCTCATCCTCGTGCTGATCTGGTTGGCCGGCGGATCCATCGGCGGACCCTACTTCGGCAAGGTCGACGAGGTCGCCACGAACGACCAGTCGAGCTTCCTCCCGGCCAGCGCCGAGGCGACGAAGGTGCAGGAACGGCTCACCGACTTCACCGGAGCCGACACGATCCCCGCCGTCGTCGTCTTCGAGTCCGGGTCCGCGATCGACGACGCCCAGGCGGCCGATCTGCAGGGCATCGCCGATGCGATCGCCGACATCGAGGGCGTGGGTGAGGTCTCGCCGCCGATCCTGTCTGAGGATGGGCGCGCGGCCCAGTTATTCGTGCCGATCGACGCCGACGGTGAAGTGCGCGACGTCGTGGAGGAGATCCGCACGCTCGTGCAGGAGGAGAAGGCCGCCGGTATCGAGGCCTGGGTGACCGGACCGGCGGGATTCACCGCCGACCTCGTCAAGGGCTTCCTCGGCATCGACGGGCTGCTTCTGGCCGTCGCGCTCGGCGCGGTCTTCGTCATCCTCGTGATCGTCTACCGATCACCGCTGCTGCCGATCCTCGTGCTGCTCACCTCGACGTTCGCCCTGTGCGTGGCCCTGCTGACGGTCTGGTGGCTGGCCAAGGCCGGCATCGTCGTGCTCAACGGTCAGGTGCAGGGAATCCTGTTCATCCTCGTCATCGGGGCGGCCACCGACTATGCGTTGCTCTACGTGGCGCGGTTCCGTGAGGCGCTGGGATCAGGGCTCGCGCGGTGGCCGTCGACCATCGCCGCGTGGAAGGGTGCGTTCGAGCCGATCCTCGCCTCGGGAGGAACGGTCATCGCCGGGCTCCTGTGCCTCCTGCTCAGTGATCTCGCCAGCAACCGTGCGCTCGGTCCCATCGCGTCGATCGGCATCGCGTTCTCGGTGCTCTCGGCGCTCACCTTCCTCCCCGCCCTCCTCGCGCTGTTCGGAAAGGCGGCGTTCTGGCCGTTCATCCCCAAGACCGGTGCGTACGATCTCCCCGCCGATCTCACCGACCCTGCGCAGCCGGTGCGCGGCATCTGGGCGCGGCAGGCCCGGTTCGTCGCCCGTCACGCGCGGTTGACGTGGATCGCCAGCACGCTCGTGCTCCTCATCGCGTGCGTGGGTGTGTTCCAGCTCAAGGCCGACGGCGTTCCGGCCAGCGACCTCGTGCTCGGCGCGAGCGAGGCTCGTGACGGCCAGGATGTGCTGGCCGCGCACTTCCCCGCGGGCTCCGGGAGCCCGGCGTACGTCATCGTTCCCGAAGAGCGCGTGGCCGACGCCGTGGACGTCCTCACCGCCGCGCCCGGCATCGACTCGATTGCCGCCGTGTCGGCCGATGCGGTGGCTGGCCAGATCGGCGTCGCCGTGGAGAACGGGGAGCCGGTCTACACCGCTGCCGGGCCACCCGGGGGCGAGGCGCCCACGCCGACGGTGTCGGACGGCGACGTGCTGCTGGTGGCGACGCTGGCCGACGAGGCCGACTCGCTGGAGGCCGAGGAGACGATCCGCCAGCTTCGCAGCACCTTCACGGACGAACTGGGTGAGGGGGTGGCGCTCGTGGGCGGCACCACCGCCGTCGACCTCGACACGAACGACACCTCGATCCGCGATCGCACCGTGATCATCCCCGTCATCCTCGTGGTGATCCTGCTCATCCTCATGCTGCTCCTGCGATCGATCCTCGCGCCGGTGCTCCTCATTCTCAGCGTGATCCTGTCGTTCGGAGCAGCGTTGGGGGTGAGCGCCCTCGTCTTCGATCACGTGTTCGACTTCCCCGGGGCGGACCCGGCGGTGCCCCTGTACGGCTTCGTGTTCCTGGTGGCGCTGGGGGTGGACTACAACATCTTCCTGATGTCGAGGGTGCGCGAGGAAAGCCTCGCCCACGGCACCCGGCCCGGCATCCTGCGGGGGCTCGTCGCCACGGGCGGGGTGATCACCTCCGCGGGCCTCGTGCTGGCGGCCACGTTCGCCGCACTGGGGGTGATTCCGATCCTCTTCCTCGCCCAGATCGCCTTCATCGTGGCGTTCGGTGTGCTGCTGGACACCTTCGTGGTGAGGTCGCTGCTCGTGCCGGCCGTCTCGTACGACATCGGCCGCGCGATCTGGTGGCCTTCACGGCTGTCACGGCACGAGGCGGACTCCGCTGTCGTTCGCGAGTCCGCAGAACGTGCGCCCACCGGCGCCACTCGGCGCGCGCTCCGACGTGCGCGCGAGGGTTCTCCGGAGTTGTGAACGCGGCGAGGCGGGATACGCTCGATGTATGACCAGAGCCCTGTTCATCGTCGACGTGCAGAACGATTTCACCGAAGGCGGGGCGCTCGGAGTCGACGGAGGTAAGGCCGTCGCCGGGCGGATCACCGCTCATCTGAGCGCGCATGCCGCCGACTACGACCTCATCATCGCCTCGCGCGACTGGCACGAGGGTGACAGCGACAACGGCGGCCACTTCGCCTCCGGTGACGCAGAGCCCGATTTCGTCGACACGTGGCCCGTCCACTGCGTCGCAGGCACCGCCGGAGCAGAGTATGACCCCGGCTTCGACACCACGCCGGTCACCCATCACGTGAAGAAGGGGCAGGGGATTCCCGCCTATTCGCTGTTCGAGGGTGTCACCGATGCCGGCGAGACCGTCGCCGACCTGCTGACCGCGCACGGCGTGGTGGATGTCGACGTCGTCGGGATCGCCACCGACTACTGCGTTCGCGCATCCGCCCTGGATGCCATCGCCCACGGGCGCCATGTGCGCGTCTTCACCGACCTCATCGCCGGCGTCGCCCCCGACTCCAGCGAGAACGCCCTTGCCGAGCTCGCACATGCGGGCGCCGACCTGAAGGAGAGCACACGATGAGTACCCCCGCCGGCTGGTATCCCGACCCCGCAGACTCCACACGCACGCGCTGGTGGGACGGCGCACGATGGACCGAACACACCTCGCCCGCCGCCGACGCTGCTTCGCAGGCCGCCACCGAGCAGGCCGCCGAGCAGCGCCCGGAGGTGCCCCGCTACGGCGAGTACGCGCCCGCCGCTCCCGACCAGCCGGCGGACGCCTCGGCATCGGGCACCCCGGTCCCTCCCGTGGCGCCGGCGGCACCGGCAGCGCCCGCGGCTCCCGCGTACCCGTCCGCGCCCGCCTACACGGCCGCGCCCGCATACCCGGGCTACCCCAGCTCCGCTCCGCCCGTGGCCAGCAGTCCGTCTGCGCCGGGGGTGAACACCCACACGGTGTGGATCTACCTCAGCATCGTCGCCTCCACTCTGCCGGTGCTGAGCCTGTTCTTCATCGACTGGCGCACCTACTTCGAGGTGGCCGTCCCCGACGACCTGACGATGTACGACCCCGAGATGACCGGCACCGCCATGCTCCAGTGGTTCGGCGGAGTGATGCTCCTGTCCCTGCTGAGCTACGTGTTCCTCGCCGCCTCGATCGTGTTCGCCTGGCTCGACTACCGCGAGCTCAAGCGCCGCGGCGTCGCCCGTCCCTTCCACTGGGGCTTCGCGTTCTTCGCTCTGGTGATCAGTATCGGCGTCTACATCATCGGTCGCACCGTCGTGCTCAAGCGCGAGACCGGCTCGGGAATGACCGCGCTGTGGGTGTGGATCGGATCGATCGTGCTGTCGATCGTCATCGGTATCGCGTGGTTCGCGTGGTTCTGGCAGCAGCTGCTGCAGGCGATGCCGTCGTACATGCTGTACTGACCCGCTACCGCCCGTTCATGTGGACGAGGCAAAGATGGAGCCATGCCCCGGTCGATTCTGGTCTTCCTCGTCTTCCTGAGGCTGGGACTCACCTCGTTCGGCGGCCCGGTCGCTCACCTCGGGTACTTCCGCACGGAGTTCGTCGACCGCAGGAAGTGGCTCAGCGACCGCCAGTTCGGTGAACTGGTGGCGCTGTGCCAGTTCCTGCCCGGGCCGGCCTCGAGTCAGGTCGGGTTCGCGGTGGGGATGTTGCGCGCGGGCCTTCCCGGCGCCCTGCTGGCATTCGCGGCATTCACCCTTCCGTCGGCGCTCGTGATGCTGGCCCTCGCCGTCGGGGCCGCGTCCGTCGGGGGTACAGCCGCCGAGGGAGCGATCCGGGGCCTCCTGGTGGTCGCAGTCGCCGTGGTGGCTCAGGCGGTCTGGGGCATGTCGCGCACGCTCACTCCCGACCGACAGCGCGGGGGCATCGCGGTCGTCGGTGCGCTCCTCGTCCTGGTGGTGGGCGGACCGCTCAGCCAGATCGCGGCACTCGTGCTCGGCGCGCTGGCGGGCGTGGTCTGGTGTCGCCGGCCACCGGCATCCGACGGCCACGCGCATCCCGTCTTCGCGGGTTCCCGCCGGGCCGCCGTGGTGAGCCTGAGTGTGTTCGTGCTGCTCCTGGCGGGGATGCCGGTCGTGGTCGCGGTCACCGGCAACGGTGCGCTGGCGCTGTTCGACGCCTTCTACCGGTCGGGCGCGCTGGTGTTCGGCGGTGGCCATGTCGTGCTCCCGCTGCTCGACGCGGCGGTCGTACAGAGCGGCTGGGTGAGTTCCGACCAGTTCCTCACCGGCTACGCAGCGGCCCAGGCGGTACCGGGACCGCTGTTCACGTTCGCGACCTACCTCGGTGCACTCGCTTCGGCCGGGCCGGGGGGCATCGCGGGAGCGGCGCTGGCGACCGCCGCGATCTTCCTGCCCGGTTTCCTCCTCCTGGCCGGGGTGCTGCCCTTCTGGAGTCGGGTGCAGCGGTACGGCTGGGCAGGAGCGGCCATGCGCGGGGCGAGCGCGGCGGTGGTCGGCATCCTCGCTGCCGCACTCTACGATCCGGTCTTCGTCGAGGCCGTCACCGGTCCGGCGACGTTCGGGCTGGCCCTCGCCGGCTTCATCGCGCTGACCGTCTTCCGTGCTCCGCCGTGGATTCTGGTGCTCGTCGGCGGCGTCGGCGGTGCCGTCGCGGGGATGTGGGCGTGACCGAGGTTCAGGCGCGGACCTCGCGGCTGAGGGCCTGGGCAGGTGTGCCGTGCGCGCGCCGGAGGTCGACCCGGCGAACGCCGCACGTGACGCACGCGACATAGCGCACCTCGCCGGCAGAGGTCGGATGTGCCGATTCGGTCACCCAGCCGTGCTCGTGGGGCACGGGGCTGGGGGCGGCGGCGAGTCGAGCGGCGGCCGGCGTGGTGGTCATGGCATCCAGGGTGCTGTAATGGCATTATGCAGCTCAACCCTTACGGCGAGTACGCGGTGCTGCTCGCCGCATCGCTGGCCAACGACTGGCCCGCCACGCGCGAGGGAATCGTCGCCCGCACGTACGAGTACGGCATGACCGCCGCCTACCCCGCAGACGACGGCCGCGACCATGTCGAGACCCGCGCGGTCATCGATGGATGGCTGGCCGTCGTGGATGCCGATGACCCCGCCGACCGTGCCGGGCTCCTGAACGCGCAGATGGCCGTCGCCACCGCCTACCCGAGGTTGACCGACCACGACGGCGCCTGGCATCTGCACTACCGCGACGACGATCAGCGTCTGCCGGACGTGCTGCGCGCGGTGATCGCCGTGGGAACGGCGCTGCATGTCACGACGCGCGGGATGCACCGGCTCCGCCGGTGCGCCGCCGGATCGGCACCGGGGGATCCGTGCCGCAACGTGGTGGTCGACACCACCCGCAACGGCCGGCAGCGCTACTGTTCGGTGCGCTGCGCCAACCGCGACGGGGTGCGTCGACACCGGGCTCGCGCTTCCGGCGCCCGGTGACCGTCGCGGCTTCAGCGGCCTCGGACCGCGCCGAAAGCAGGCCAGAACGTACCGACGGCGCCACGCGCGGACCCCGAGCGCCCGGTGAGCCTGCTTTCGGCGGACGTCGCCGGCGACGGGAGCGGTTCAGCCGACCGGAGTGAAGCGCACCAGATAGGCTCCGGGCTCGCGCTGGGTGTCGAGCATCATGATGACCCCGGGTTCGGCCAACTCGACGTCGACCATCACGCTGCCGGGGCAGGTGACGGTGATCGCCTCTCCGAGCGGCTCGCCGCCGAGGTCGGTGAACGAGGCCTGCACCTCCGGGGCGCCCGCGCACACCACCTCGGCGATGTACGTGCCGGCCGCGAGGCGCTGGTCCTCGTTCTGTACCGGGAACACCCCACCCGGGTCGCCGAACGACCCCCAGAACTGCGAGTCGTACGCTCCGGGGTTCTCGCTCGCCGTGTCGTCGAAGTACCCCGCCCACGGGTCGGGGGTGGATGCCGGTGAACTCGACGGCGGTGGGCTCGACGGCGCTGGGCTCGACGGCGCTGGGCTCCACGCCGGCGAAGAGGCCGACGGCGGTGTTTCTCCATCCGCCGCGGGAAAGCACCCCGCGAGCACGATGGCAGCAGCGGCAAGCGCGCCGGCCACGACGAGTCTTTTCCGTGGGTAACGCATCCGGCGATGGTAGGCGACCTCGTGGCAGGAGGCAACGCCGCGCAGCCTCAGGCCTCTTCTTCTCCGACCACCGCGTCTTCGGCGGCATCGCGGGCCTGTGCGCCCTCTTCGGGCGACTCCGCACCCTCCTCGGGCGACCCCGCGCCCTCATCGGTGGCTTCGTTGTCGGACTGGTCGCGTGTGCCCATGTCGCTCACCGCCCCGTCAGGGTATGGACGAGGCCGGCGAACGGACGCTGCTGCTCCCCTTGATGAGCGCCCAAGCCGATGAGGACTGCCGTGAGCGCGGGCGCGACCCACTGCACGATCCGCTGCTGCCGCTGTGCGTCGGCAAGCTCCCGAGACGGCCGACCGTCGGGCTCGGTCACTCCCTCGCCGCCTTCGTCGGCGTGGCGGGCGATGCGGGCTCCGAGGATGCCGGCGTACAGGCTCGACGCGGCCGCGAGCACGGTCAGGGTCAGCTTGACGGCCGTGTTGCCGCGAGCCTCGGGCTGGGCGGCGAGGCGGCTCTTGTTGCCGAGGATGAGACCCACGCCTCCGACCCCGTGGATGATCATCGCGCCGAGCTAGAGGGGGGCCCATCGGGCCCACCCTCGCGAGGCCACGCGCAGTCGCTCCTTCGGATCGCGTGCGTCGGAGGCTCCACCATTGAGGGCGACGGCGCCCATGAGGGTGCCTCCGAACCATGCGGCCAGGCCGAGGTCGTGCATCGTGCGAACGACCGTGTTACGTGCGGACATCGTGCCACCTTTCTGTCGACGCCCAGTCGAACGCGTCCGGACGGGATCTCCACGGGGGTTGCCAAACCCGTCGGAAGGTGCAACGGGCCTGACCACCGCTCACGCGGGCGTGACGCTGAAGCTCCAGGTCACGCCGAACCGGTCGGTGAGCATGCCGAAGCCCGGGCTCCAGGCCGAGGCGGCCAGCGGCTCGATGATGTCGGCCTCGGTGGCCAGCCGCGTCCAGGCGGCCTGGAGGTCGGCGAGGGTCACGCTGCCCACCGACACGAACACGGCCTGGTCGGTGACCGTCGTTCCGTTCTCTCGGTGGGTGGTGTGTCCGCCGATGATCGTGTCGCCGGACTGGCCGGGGATGTCGTAGCCCATGATGCGGAAGCCGTTGTCGGCTGTCACGAGGCCGAACACCACCCGGTCGGCGCCGGGCGCGTCGGCGGGCATCCCGAAGTCCGCGTAGGTGTGGATCACGGTGTGACCCCCGAAGACGGACTGGTAGAACTCCAGTGCCTCTCGGGCCGAGCCGCGGAAGTTGAGGTGAGTCGTGGTCTGGATGGTCATCTGTTTCTCCTTGGGTATCCGGCGGACGTCGCCCGCGCAGATCCAGCCTCACCGGTGATGAGGTCGGATCCTGTCCTAGATGCGGACTACCGTCGAAGGATGTCCTCCCCGACCGCCCGACTGCTCAGTGTGCTGTCTCTCCTGCAGACCGGACGCGACTGGTCGGGTGCGCAGCTGGCGGCTCGATTGGAGGTCAGTGGCCGGACGGTGCGCCGTGACGTCGATCGGCTGCGCGGGTTGGGCTATCGCATCGACGCCACCCTCGGTCCCGACGGCGGATACCGGCTGGCAGCGGGCAGTGACCTTCCCCCGCTGCTCTTCGACGACGACCAGGCCGTGGCGGTCGCCATCGCTCTGCAAACGGCATCCGCGGTGGGCGGAGAAATCGAGGAGGCCGCCCTTCGAGCCCTGGCGACGATCCGCCGGGTGATGCCGTCGCACCTGCGCCATCGGATGGACGCGCTCGAGATCGCCGCGGTGCCGGTGCGCCCGGGAGACGCGACTCCTCCGGCGACCCGAATGGATGTGCTGGTGTCGCTGGCGAACACGATCCGCGCGCGGCGCGTGCTGCGGTTCGATTTCTCCGCGGGCTCCGCGCCGGAGGCTGCCGGCGACCGCGATCCGTTCGCGAACCCGCGGCGAGTGGAGCCCCATCATCTCGTCGCGGCGCAGGGCAGCTGGTATCTCGTGGCGTGGGACCTCGATCGCGACGACTGGCGGCTGTTTCGGGTGGAGCGGATCACCCCGCGAGTTCCCGACGGCGCGCTCTTCGACCGGCGGGAGGTGCCCGGCGGGGATGTGCGTACCTTCGTGTCGGCGCGCTTCCGCGGCCGCGACGTGGATGCGTGGGCGTGTCGTGGCACGGTGATCGTGCACCTGCCGGCCCACGACGTGCTCCCGTTCGCCGGCGACGCCGTCGTGCAGGAGCTTGACGGCGACCGCTGCGTGCTCGAGGTCGGGTCGTGGTCCTGGGGGTCGCTTGCAGCCTCACTGGGTCGGTTCGAGGTTCCCCTCGAGGTCGTCGACCCTCCCGAACTGGTCGATGCCTTTGCGGCGCTCGCGGCCCGCTACGCCGCCACCGCCCGGGCGGGGATCAGCCCGGGCGGCAGGTGAGCGGTCGGCGCGGCCGCCCGGCGCGACGGCCTGGACTCCGGCTCAGTCTTCGAGTGCGCCGCGCAGGATGCCGGCGAGCCCCGCATCCGCGCCCGCTCGGACGAAGACCGGGATGCGATCGATCGGCGTCGCCACGGTCACGTCGCGGCCACCCGTCTGGGCCCCGCCCGTCCACGCGTCGATCCAGTCGCCCTTCGGCAGGTACACCGACCATTCGGACGCGTCGGGTTCGAGAACCGGTGCGATCAGCAGGTCGTCGCCCAGCATCCACTGTGTCGGTGCGCTCCACACCCGCTGGTCGCCCGGCCAGTCGAAGAACAGGGGCCGCATGAGCGGGCGGTCGGTGCGGATCGCGTCGCGCGCAGCCTGCTCCAGGTAGGGCACGAGCGCCTCGCGCAGGTGCACGAAGCGCCGCGTGATCGGCAGCACGCGGTCGTCTCCGGTGCGCTCGGCGATGTTCCACGGCGTGCGGTCGCGCGAGGGCGTGCGGTGGTGGTTGAACTCGGAGTGGTACTGCATGATCGGCACGAATGCCGAGGCCTGCATCGCCCGGATGTAGAGCTCCGCCGACGGGATCTCGCCGGAGAACCCGGCGATGTCCCAGCCCCAATAGAGGATGCCCGAAGCGGCGGCGGTGAGTCCCGCGTTCATCGACCACCGGAAGGCCTCCCAGGTGGAGTTCTCGTCGCCGGCCCAGAACGCTCCGTGCGCCTGCGATCCGGTGAAGCCGGCGCGGCTGAAGGTGACGGGGCTCTTGCCGGCCGAGGTGAGCAGCTTGCCGTAGGCGGCGGGGTAGGCCACGGGGAACGTGTTGTTCTTCTCGTCGCCGCGGCGACCGTCGAGGTAGACGAGCTCGGATCCCCAGGCGTGCTCGCCGCCGTCGGTCTTGAACCCGTCGACGCCGATCTCCTCGACGAGGTAGCGGCGCTTCTCGGTCCACCACTGCGCGGCGCGCTCATCGGTGAGGTCGGGCATGAGCCCGAGCGGGAACCACCAGCCGCGGTTGCGGTACGGGCGCGTGCCACCACCGGGTTTGGGCTCGCGGATCAGCACGTTCTCCCGGATCGCGGCGGCGGCGTCGGCGGCCACCTGAGCGTGCGGATGCGGGCGCATCTTGATGAGCGGGATCTGCCACAGATGCAGCCGGATGTCGCGGTCGTGCAGCTCGTCGGTCATGGCCTTGGGGTCGGGCCAGGCGCCGTCGCTGGGGAAGGAGAAATCCGACAGGCGGTGCGGTGAGCCGTCGTCGTGCACCTCGTACTCGGCGTCTCGGAACACCGTGAAGGTCGACTCGTCGCTCCACGCCTCGATGACCACGGATCCGACCGGGATGTCGTGCGCCGCGTGCAGATCCATCTGCCGCATGACCTCGGCCTGCGTGTTCCACTCGTTGCCACTGGCCCAGAGGCGGAAAACCCAGCCCGGAAGCTCAGTCGCCCGGCCGGCGACATCCAGGAAGCCGCCGAGCACCTCGGTCGGTGTGCCGTCGAACAGACGCAGGAGGAGAGGCTCGCCCACGCCGAGCTCCGCCTCGACGGCGATGCGGCCGGAGCTCGCCGCTCCGACGTCGAACCACACGCGGCGAGAGGTGTCGACGTGGAAGCCCCAGCCGGTGCCCCCCACCACGTGCGCGAACGGCATCGGCATGTAGGTCTTCCGCTCCGCGCCCTGGCTCTTGTACTGCTCGAACACCATGGAGTCCAGGTCGAGCCCGCGCTGGTCGACGGCGTCGTAGCGCTCGCCGAACCCGGCGACGTGCTCGCCGGGTGCCAGGGGCAGCGCGAAGCGCACACGGTGATCGCGCTCGCTGTCGCGGAGCACCTCCATGCTTCCGGGCACGATGCGGTGGATGCCGACCTGCTCGATGGTCTGCTCGGTCATCGCATCGCCGCACTCCCAGCGGGCGGCCCGGAAGTCGAACCACCGCGTGCGCTCGGTGCGGCCGTCGCCGCGCGTGCCGGTGAAGCGGTAGCGATAGTGTCCGCCGAGGCGCAGCACCGGGGTCTGTACCTGCCAGCCCCCGACGGCGCGCGCCAGGCGTGCCGCGGCGAATGCCAGGTGCCCGCCGTCGGTGACGCGCCCGCGGGAGGTGGTCGCCACGCGCTCCAGAGGAAGCTCCTGAACGATCTTGCTGTCGGCATCCGTATCGGGCACCCACTCGAACGTGCACGATACGGCGGTCACACCGGCATCCGCCCGTACCCCGAGCAGTGCCGTGTCGTCGGCGAGGGGCACGACCGGAGAGCGCTGCTCGGTATCGATCGAGTACGGGTGTCCCGAACCTTCGGGGCGGTGGCGGAGCATCAGGCGGATCCTTCGGTGACGTCGGCGAGAGGGGCGGAAGACAGGAGTGCGGCATCGATGCGGCCGAGCTGGATGCCCAGGCGCAGCAGCATGGCGTGGCTCCAGAGCAGGGGAGTGGCAACCGGCCCCCACTTCTGGATCCACTCGTCGCGCATGCCGGGAGCGATGAGGTGATGGTCGACCTGCTCGGGCAGGTCGAGCGTGTCGGTCGCGGTGGCGGCGGCCCAGTCGAACAGCTCGTTCGCCCGTGCCGAGTCGCCCGCCGCATCGTGGGCGAGGCCCAGGAAGCAGCTCAGCAGCGGCCACTGTCCGCCGCCGAAGAAGGTGTCGCCGAGGTAGCGGTGGGTTCCGCCGTCGACGGTGAGGTGCGCCTCGAGCACGTCGATCGTGCGGCGCGCCACGGGCGAGGCGGGGTCGAGCACGCCGAGGGGAGCGATCGCGGCGGCGAGACTCCCGTCGACCGCGGTGCTGCCCACCCACTTGATGAGGTGGCCCTCGCGCACCCCGTCAGCGGAGATGAGGGCGCGCACGGCGGCGAGCTGGGTGTTCGTGCGGGCGGCGCGCTCACCGTCGACGAGTCCGCTGCGTACGGCGGCATCGAGGCCCGCCGCGATGCAGGCGAGCGTGGAGACGTGCACATGGTGGGCGTGCTCCTCCCACCAGTCGTAACAGGGACGCTGCCACGAGGCGAGCAGATAGTCGACGGTGAGGCTCACCGCCTCCCGGTAGCGCGCGCCGTCGAGGTCGTGGCGATCGAGGTGCGCGGCGAGGGCCCAGATCCAGGTGCCGTAGCCGTCGAGCTGGAAGTCCCACCAGTCGTCCGTGCCGTCGTCGCCGGAGAAGGTGAATCGGGCCGGGAGCATGCGCTCGCCGGCAGGCGGGGCGCCGGCGGCGGTCTCGCGGACGATCGCGTGGATCTGTTCGGCGCGGCGCTCGATCACGTCGGCGCACCAGCCGTAGAAGCGGCTGGCCGAGTCGACGGCGCCGCTGAGCGAGGCGGCGTCGGCGATGAACGCGCCGTCGCGCAGCCAGCTGTAGCCGACGTAGGCGGAGAATGTGGGGCTCGCCGGGTACGCGCCCTCGGGAGTCTGCAGGCCGGTGATCAGGTCGAGGCTGTGGGCGGCGAGACGATGGAGGTCGGTGTCGGAGAGGGCGTGGTGAGCCACGGGAGATCCTTCGTGCGTCGGAGGGGAGGGCGGTCGCGCCCGCGGCGAGCGGGCGTCGCGGGCGCGACCGGGTGGTGCCGGAGCGGGTGCTACTCGAGGAGGCCGTCGATGTCGGCCGACAGCGTCGGGATCGCATCACCGGTGGTCGTACGACCCGCGGCGATCTCACCGAGCGCGTTGGTGACGGCATCCTGGATCTGCGTCGCGTTCGCACCCAGCTGCGGGGCGACGGCCACGTGCTCGAGCGCGTCGAAGACTGCCTGGCGGTTGGCCGGAGGCGTCTTCTCGAGGTAGGGCTGCAGCAGCGCGTCGTCGGCGACCGGCGGGAGCTCCCAACCGGCCTCCAGGCGGGTGTCGACCATCGTCTTCGAGCTGGTCAGGTAGTCGGCCCACTTCTGCGCCGCTTCCTGGTGCTTCGAGTTCTTCGAGACGACGACGGCGTTGGAGAACGTCGCGCTCGCCTTCTGGGCGTCACCGGGCTCGACGGCGATGTCCCAGTCGAAGGGCAGCTCGCCCACCAGGCTGATCATCCAGATGCCCGTGTGCCACATGGCGAGCTTGCCCTCCTTGAAGAGGTTGGTGTCGAAGTCGGCCGTGCCGGCGCCGTCGGCGGCGGTGGGCATGACGGTGCCCGACTTGCCCGCGATCCAGTCGGCCGCCTTCTTGCCGGCATCCGAGTCGATCCCGGATGCCGTGTTGTCGGCGTTCAGGAAGCTGCCACCGGCCTGCTGCACGGCCTTGTAGTACTCGTAGTAGCTGACCGGCTGGTAGTCGCCCCACACGCCGGCGTCTTTGTCGGTGAGCTTCTCGGCCGCGGCCTTCTCGTCGGCCCACGTCCAGTCGGCCGTCGGGTAGTCGACCCCGGCTGCGTCGAACAGCTCCTTGTTGTAGAAGAGCACCACGTTGGAGAACGAGGTCGGCAGACCGTACTGCTTTCCGTCGACTTTGTAGGTGTCGAGCACCGACGTGCGGTACTTGCCGGCATCCACGTCGCTGAGCTCCGCGAGCACGCCGTTGGCCTGGATGTTGGCGAAGCTCCCCGCGTCGACGTCGAACACGTCGGCTTCGGTGCCGGCGGCGAGGTCGGTCTGCAGCTGGGTGAAGTAGTCGCCGTAGGCGGCGGTCTGCACGTCGACCGTGATGCCGGTGTTCTCCTTCTCGAACGCGTCGACGATCTTCTGCAGGTTCTCCTCGTTGCCTCCGTTGGAGATGAAGTTGGAGTAGGTGATGGTCACCGGGCCTGCGTCATCGCCCGGGTCGGTGGTCGACGCGCAGCCGCTGAGCGCTGCGACGCCGAGGATCGCGACGGTGCCCGCCGCGAGGATGGACTTCTTCATGGTGCAATCTCCTTTGATGTGATCGGGATAAAGGGTCGGGAGGTCATTTGAGGCCGGTGCCGGCCACGCCCTGAACGATGTACTTCTGGGCGAAGAGGTAGAGCGCGAACATCGGGATGATGCTGACGACCGACCCGGCCATCAACACGTCCCACTGCGTCGAGAACTGCCCCTGCAGACTCGACAGCGCGACCGGCAGCGTCTGCATCGAGGGGGTGCGCAGGATGATGAGCGGCCACAGGAAGCTGTTCCACGTGTTCAGGAAGGCGAACACGGCGAGGGTCGCCAGCGCCGGGCGCACGAGCGGCAGCATGATCTGGAAGAAGATCCGGAAGTGTCCCGCGCCGTCGAGGGTGGCTGCCTGATCGAGGTCGTACGGCACCGTGCTCATCGCCTGACGCAGTAGGAACACGCCGAACGCCGAGGCGACCGTGGGCAAGATCGCTCCCAGGTAGGTGTTGATGAGTCCGAGCGTCTTCATCTCGGCGAACAGCGGCACGATGAGCACCTGGAAGGGGATCATCATCGTCGCCAGGTACAGCACGAACACCGCGCCCCGACCGCGGAACGGCAGGCGGGCGAACACGTAGGCGGCCATGGAGCTCGTGATCAGCTGCAGCACGGTGCTGACGATCGCGATGATCAGCGAGTTCGCGATCACCTGTGCGAACGGAACGCGGGTGAACAGCTCGGCATACGGTCCCAGCGAGGGGTTGTCGGGGATGAGCTGGGGGGTCGTGGTGAGGGTCGCACCCGGGGTGATGGAGGTGACCACCGTCCACACGAACGGGAAGAGCATGATGAGCCCGCCCACGGTGAGGGCGATGTAGAGCAGGGTCTTGCCGGCGATCACGCGGCGACGGGGGTCACTCATAGTTCACCCACTTCTTCTGCCCGTAGAACTGGATGAGGGTGATGACGAGGATCACCGCGAACAGCAGCCAGGAGAGGGCGGATGCCATGCCCGCCTGCCCGTAGCGGAAGGTCAGGTCGTATACCTGCTGCACCACGACCCGGCTGGCATCGTTGGGTCCACCGCCGGTCATCACGTATACCTGGTCGAACACCTGGAAGCCGTTGATCAGCGAGAGGACGATCACGAAGAACGTCGAGGGCGACAGGAGCGGGAGCGTGATGCTGCGAAGGCGGCGCCACCAGCCGGCGCCGTCGAGCTCGGAGGCCTCGTAGAGGTCGGGGTTGATGGTCTGGAGCCCGGCGAGCAGGATCACCATGACGAAGCCGAGATCCTTCCACGCCGAGGCGAGGATGATCGACGGCATCGCCCATGCGGGGTCTGCCCACCATCCGGGCCCCTCGATGCCCACCCACGACAGCACGGTGTTCACCACGCCGTTGCTGGGACTGAGTAGCCAGCGCCACACCAGCGCCACCACGACCCAGCTGGTGATGACGGGCAAGAAGTAGATGCCGCGGAACAGGGCCCTCCCGCGGATGCGGGAGTTGAGGGCCAGGGCGAGGGCGAGGCCGCCGACGTACACCAGCGGCAGGTAGCCGACGATGTAGTACACCGTGTGGAGGAAGGCCTCGCGGGTTCCGGGATCGCCGAGCAGCTGGGCGTAGTTGTCGAGTCCGACCCACTCCATCGGTCCGATGAGGTTCCACGAATGCAGCGAGGTCCAACCGGCCGAGATCATCGGACCGATGACGAACGCCAGCAGGGGGACGAGGCTCGGCAGTAGGAACACCAGCACGGTGAGCGCGTACTTCAGGCGCACGCGCCCGGCGGGCCGCCGGCGCTTGGCGGGGGGCGTCACGTCACGGGCGGCGACGGTCGCCGGGGTGGCGAACGTGGTCATGACGGCGTCTCGACGGATGCCACGAGACGCTCCCGCACGAGGCGCCCCTGCTCGCCGGCCACCCCGTGGGTGTCGAACGGGGTGGCGAGCACGAGGGCGGCGGCGCCCTGCGCCCACCGGTCGTCCTGCCAGGTCTCGACCGCCACCGGTGTCCCGCGCTTGCCGGGCACCAGGGCGCTCCGCAGCGCCTTCTCGAACGAGGGAGCCCAGTGTGTCCAGGCCTGTACGCCTTCGCCGAGCAGCACCACGATCTCGGGGTCGAGCAGGTTGATCGCTCCGGCCAGAGTGCGGCCGAAGGTGTGACCGGCGTGGGCGAAGATCTCTGCGGCATCCGCGTTGCCGTTGTCGGCGAGGGTGCGGAGGTCGTCGATCGTCTCCGACGGGCCGATGAGGCGGATCGAGCGGGCATCGCTGACCAGGGCGCCCTGTCCGATGATCGACTCCAGGCAGCCGCGGTTGCCGCACTGGCACAGGGGGCCGTCTTCGCGCACCGGCACATGGCCGAGGTCGCCGGCCCCGCCCGCGCGGCCGCGCACGATCGCTCCGTCGGCGATGAGTCCCGCGCCCACGCCGTTGCCGACGGTGACGACAAGCACGTTGTCGTAGGAGCGGCCCTGTCCGAAGAGCCTCTCCGCCACGCTCAGCGCGTTGACGTTGTTCTCGACGACCACCGGGAGCTCGAGCGCGCGGCGGAGGATGTCGCCGAGGGGAACCTGGTTCCACCCGAGCTGGGTGGAGTCGACGACGCCGACGCCCTGTTCGGCGACGCTGCCCGGCAGGCCGACACCGACGCCCAGCAGCCGTGTGCCGGTGGCCGCGGCGATGAAGCCCTCGACGATGCCGACCAGGGTCGACGTGGCCAGGGGCGAGAGCGCGTCGAACGGCTGGGTCTGGGAGCGGACGACGCCGCCGTCGATGCCGACCTCCACCATCGCGATGTGGTCGGGAGCAACCTTCACGCCCAGGGCGGTGAGGTTGCGCGAGACGAGGCCGAGCATGCGGGCCGGCCGTCCGCCGTTGCTGCTGGACTGTTCGAGCTCTTCGACGAGCCCGTCAGCCAGCAGGTCGCGGGTGAGTTGGGTGAGGAGGGCGGGGGAGAGGTTCAGCTCTCGCGCGAGGTCGGCCCGCGAGGCGGGGCCGTGCGCACCGAGCCGAGCGAGCACGGCCGTGCGGTTGACATCGGCCTGAGTGCGGGACGATGAAGCCGTTTCACGACTTTGTTTAGGCATGAATAAAAGGTAGGAGAAACTCGTTGCTGCCGTCAAGAGGAGTTTTCGGCGTGGCTTGTGCGCGGTGCTACATAGTGTCACTATGTACCGGTACTCAATGACACCGAGTACTGGAGGGGGACCGATGGGAAAGCAGACGACGGAGATGCTCAAGGGCGTGCTCGAGGGCATCGTGCTCGCGATCATCGCGATGCGTCCCGCCTACGGATATGAGATCACCGCGGGCCTGCGCGACCGTGGGTTCGCCGACATCGCCGAGGGCACCGTCTATGCGCTCCTGGTGCGCATCGAGCAGCGCGGACTCGTCGACATCGAGAAGGTGCCCTCCGAGAAGGGGCCCCCGCGCAAGGTGTTCACCCTCAACGCCGCGGGCCACGAGCAGCTCGCGGAGTTCTGGGAGGCCTGGGACTTCCTCGCGGGCCGCCTCGCCCAGCTCCACGGAGGCACCCCCGAACGGGCTGCCGCCGAAGACACCCACAACGAAGGACACTGACATGGCATCGAAATGGGTCGAGTTCGTCACCGGACCGCTCGAACAGAAGAAGCAGTACCGCGAGGCCCGCGCCCGCATCCGGGCGTTGCCCGACCCCTACCGTGGGGCCGCCGAAGCATTCGGGCGATACCTCACGTACTACGGCGGCGTGGTCGACGGCGACGCGATCGTGCAAATGGTCGTCGACGGTGCCGACCTGTGGGAGAGGGCGTCTGTCGACGGCACCCCGATCAGCGACATCGTGGGCGATGACCCCATCGACTTCGCCGAGACGTTCGCCCAGGCCTACAGCGCCAAGCAGTGGATCGACAAGGAGCGCGCCCGCTACGCGAAGGCGATCGCGGATGCCGTCGCCAAGGAGCGGCCGTGAGCGCCGCCGCGGTCCCGGCGCTGGCCCCGGCGCCCGCGATCGAGATCCGTGGGCTCGAGAAGTCGTTCGGTGAGCTCGACGTGCTCCGCGGGGTCGATCTCGACGTGCAGCCCGGCAGCATCTTCGCCCTGCTCGGTTCGAACGGGGCCGGCAAGACGACGCTCGTGCGGATCCTCTCCACGCTGCTGCGTGCCGACGCAGGAACGGCCCGCGTCGCGGGTCTCGACGTCGCCGCCGACCCGGCATCCGTGCGGGAAGCGATCAGTCTCACCGGACAGTTCGCGGCGGTCGACGAGGTGCTCACCGGGTGGGAGAACCTCGTGCTCATCGCCAAGCTGCGTCACCAGCCGCATCCGGCGCGCGTCGCCGACCGGCTGCTCGCCACCTTCTCGCTGACCGATGCCGGCTCACGCCGAGCCGGCACGTACTCGGGCGGCATGCGACGGCGGCTCGACATCGCCATGAGCCTCATCGGCAATCCGGGCGTCGTGTTCCTCGACGAGCCGACGACGGGGCTCGACCCGCAGGCCCGGATCGAGGTGTGGGATGCGGTGCGCGCCCTTGCCGCGTCGGGCACCACCGTGCTGTTGACCACCCAGTACCTCGAGGAGGCCGAGCAGCTCGCCGACCGCATCGCGATCCTCCACGAGGGCCGCATCTTCGCCTCCGGAACGCTGGTCGACCTCGCTCGACTCCTACCTCCGGCCAAGGTCGAGTACGTCGAGAAGCGGCCCACTCTCGAAGACATCTTCTTCGCCGTCGTCGGCGGCGATGCAGACACCATCCGAAAGGAGCCGTGATGACCCACGTCATCGGCGACACCGCCACCCTCACCGGCCGTTCGCTTCGCCACATCCTGCGCAGTCCCGACACGATCGTGACCACGGCGGTGACCCCGATCGCCCTCATGCTGCTGTTCGTGTTCGTCTTCGGGGGAGCGATCGACACCGGCGCGGAGGCATCGGTCGACTACATGCTTCCCGGCATCCTGCTCATCACGATCGCTTCGGGTGTCGCCTACACCGCGTACCGCCTGTTCCTCGATCTGAAGGGCGGCATCGTCGAGCGGTTCCAGTCCATGCCGATCGCTCGGTCATCGGTGCTGTGGGCGCACGTGCTCACGTCGCTCGTGGCCAACCTCGCATCGTTGGCCGTGGTGGTGGGGGTGGCGTTCCTCGTCGGCTTCCGGCCTGCGGCGGGCGTGCTCGAATGGCTGGCAGTCGTCGGCATCCTGGTCGTCTACATCTTGGCGCTCACGTGGATCGCCGTCATCGCGGGTCTGTCGGCCAAGACCGTCGACGGTGCGAGCGCGTTCTCATACCCGCTCATCTTCCTGCCGTTCATCAGCTCCGCGTTCGTCCCGACCGAGACCATGCCCGGCCCGGTGCGCTGGTTCGCCGAGAACCAGCCGACCACCTCGATCGTGGATGCCGTGCGTAACCTGTTCAGCGCGCGCCCGGTCGGCGCGGACATCTGGGTCGCCCTCGCGTGGTGCGTCGGCATCCTCGTCGTCGCCTACGCAGGAGCAGTGCTCACCTATCGGCGTCGCGTGCGCTGACGGGAGTGTCGAGCGATTCTCCGCGCGTGGGTAGACGGCGATGCCGGTCGACTGCGACGCCGGTACGCGTAGCCGGTGAACGCGGCGTGAGTCACTTCGAGGCGCAGGGATGACGCCGGGATCCTACGGCGCCGGACGAGCGACGTGTGAGCCGTGCATCCAACGATCCAGTCGCAGAAGGAACCGCCGCCGCCGCGCGCTCATCGCCGTCGTGAAGGAGATGCCCCACGGAAGGCCGACGGCGAACAGACGGGTCTCGCGAGGGGCGGAGCCATCGGCGGCCCATGTCACCGTGGGGAGATTGAGATCGCGCTGGTCCAGGGCCAGTAGGTCGGTTCGTGGGATCCGACGGCTCCAAAACGGGCCGACGATATGCAGAGTATCCGCCTCGAAGGAGACGCGGACCAGGGAGACCCGCACCATCGTCCATGCGTTCAGCGGGATGACCGCAACACCGAGCAGCAGTGACCCGAGCCAGCCGTGCTGGGCGGTGACCGCGGCAAACCAGATGCCGAGTGCCACCATGAAGCCGCACAGCGAGGAGCACGCGACGACCACGGAGCCTTCTGGTCGGAACTCTCCCCACTCACTCATTGATGGTCGGCGTCTTCGGATCGACCGGCATCTCAGCGCCGTGGGCGCGGTTCGGTCGCGGCGCTCCTCCGAAACGCCCCAGGAGGAAGGCGGCGACCGCGAGCCCTCCCACCGTCAGCGCGATGCCGATGAAGGCGGTGGGAGTGACGACGAAGCCATCTCGGATCAGGTCTCGTGCCGGGGCCTGTCCCTGGCCATCCGCGAAGGCGATGTAGGAGTCGCCATACATGAAGGAGGGCTGCGGGGTCGACGAACCTATGTAGGCGATGACCCCACCGGCAAGTGTCAGAAGGGTGGCCCCCCACCAGGCGAGTTTCATGTGGCGACGTGAGGGTTGCGTATTCGCGTGTGCGCGTCGACGCACCACCCTGCCCAAGAGCCAGCTGAGTCCGATCACTCCCAGCGCGGCGACGACGAGGCCGATGATTCCCTTGAGTGAGAGGGAGACGCCACCGAGGAGGACGAAGGTCTCCATGGCGATCGGCTGGTATGCGAACCATCCGAAGGATGCCGATGCATACGGCGGAGTGTCGAAGAGTAGCAGCGCCGCACCGGCGATTGTGGCGACGATCGCGATCGCCCACGGCGTCATCGACCGCCACGGCAGGTTCATGGCGCAAGCTTAGTGATCCGTTGCGGCGCGCTGACGGTTGGCCAGGGAGGACAAATGACGCACATTCCGACGGCATCCTGAGGTTCAGCCACCGGAAGCGCCAGCGAGTGTTTCGACGTATTTGTAGCCAGTCTCGACCAAAGCGCGATCGCGACAGCCTGGCCCCTCGAACGCGGTGATAGCAGTGAAGTGCTCACGTTGCAGAAACCGACACTTCGAAATGACGTGCACAGAATCCGACTCCAATTGCGTACGATCGATCGAGTGCGCTCACCCGGCGTGCTTTTAGAAGCCGAATCTATGCAGGGAGCCAAGTCATGGCAAAGAAGGTCACCGTCGAGCTTGTCGACGACATTGATGCAACGCCGATCGCCGAGGGAAGCGGGGGCACTGTCTCCTTCGCTCTGGAGGGCAAGAGCTACGAGATCGACCTGACGGACAAGAACATCGACAAGCTTCGGTCGGCGCTTGCGCCGTACATTGAGGCGGGTCGCTCGGCCAGCAGCAGCGCTGCGCCGGCCCGTTCGTCGCGTCGTCGTTCCGGTGCGAACGCGGATCTTGCCGCTGTGCGCAGCTGGGCGAAGTCGAACGGTTTCCAGATCAGTGAGCGTGGTCGCGTGCCGAAGAACGTCATGGACGCGTACGCCGCAGCCAAGTAAGGCGCTGCCGGCTGCCTCGAGCGCGTGCGGCCATATGTTTCGCGCAGGGGCCGTCGGGTTTACATTGACGGCCTGCGGAAACCGAAGCAGACGGTGATCATCGCGCGTGGAGTCACCCCCACAGCCTGATGATCACCGTCTCCCATTGTGCGCTGTGATCTCGTTGACCGGCTGCAATGGAGGCCGCGCCGGATTGTCGAATGTCCGCACTCTTGCGCTCTCTCACCCATTCGGTACGCGCTGTGCGGATGGAGGCGACGTCGGATATCGCGAGGCCGTGCGCCTGACGTGACTCGCTATTGCTCACAACAGCGCAGCAGCGGCGCGGAGGCTTTCCGCATCCGATGCCGACCAGCGAGTCACAATGCGGCGCGCTCGGTCAGCCTCGGGCCCGTCGAGTTTGTCGAGCAGCGGGCGTACGACGTCGAGGGTGAGGGGGGTGATGAGTTCGGGAACGCGAGCATCACGGAGGAACCCTTCGATGCGGGTGAGGTCGTTGCCGGTGAGGAGATGAACCTGACCCTGCAGCAGCACGATCGCGGCGAGACGGCGATCGAAGACCGGCAGTGCCCACAGCTCCGACGCGAGCGCGGTGATGTCGTCGTGCTGGAGATTCCGATGCCGACGCAGCGCGTCACGGACGGTGCCTCGAACCGCCCCGACCGATGCTCCGTAGACGCGCAACTCACCGACGGACGCATCGCCATCCGCCCAGGTGCGCCACTCCGACGCCTCGGACCGCAGCGTGTGGTCGATGAAGCGTGCTGCAGCAGATTCCACGTACCCATCCTCGCTCGCACGGGAGGCGGCCGGCCGCGTCGGATCACTGTCGCCCTTTGCGCTCGCGAGTACCGCGGTGGGTCAGCCGCCCTCACCGCCGGAGTCGATGGGGGCGCCGTCGCCGTTCTCCGGCAGGTCGCCGCGCTCGATGGGGGCGCTGGGTCGGTTGCGAAGGTCGGAGAAGAGAACGTCGAGCTCGGCGCCCGAGGGCACGTGTACGGCGCTCGCCGCTGCGAGGAGGTCAGCCTGTGGTGCGCCGGATTCCCCGGTGACCCGCACCAGCGCGCCGTCGCGTGCGGCGATGTACTCGTGGACGCCGCCCGCCGTGCGATGCCAGATGCCGTCCGCTTCTTCCGTGCACTCGACCGGGCTGTCCGTGACATCCCACATCGGCGTCTCTGCGCACGACGCGTCGGTCATCTCACCACTGTCGGTGCGGATGGTCACCACGGCGCCCGTGGTCGCATTGAACCAGGTGGCCGTCATTCCTGACTCGGTCCCCGGGCCCACCGACTGCGGCGCCAGGTCGTAACCCTCCACATCGGTCGTGTAGACGAGCTCGGGCTCGATGCCGGCGCGGGCCGCGTCGGCGGCGATCGCTTCGGCATCCGCTGGTGTGCTTTCTGACGTCGTCGCGCAGCCCGCGAGCAGCACCGCGACGACGACGCCGACAGAAGCGATGAGCAGGGGAGGTCGGAGGGCCATGACGTCAGTCTGACTCATGCCGGCGATCCGTCGCTCTTCGCGCCGCTCGACTCATGGCTGCGGCGGCGGCGCCGAGCTTGTGGCCGGGTGAAGGCCGAAAGGTCTGCGCGGGCTCATTCGGCTCCCCGATTCTCGGTGTCATGCGCGCCCGGATTCAGGGTTCACTTCGGTTCCAGGCGGAAGGCATGAACGGACGTATACGCCCGGACAAGGAGACCAGAAGATGACCAGACACATGCTCGGCTACGTCCGAGTCAGCACCGACGAGCAGGAGCGATCCGGGCTCGGCGTGGAGGCGCAGACCGACGCCATCGTCACCGAGTGCGACCGACGTGGGTGGACGGTGGAAATCGTCGCGGACCTCGGCGCCAGCGGTAAGCACGTCAACCCGCAGCTACGCCACGCGCTCGACCTGCTCCGCACTGGCCAGGCAGACGGGCTCGTCGTCGCGAAGCTTGACCGGCTCGCGCGCTCCGTCCGCCACGCTTCCGCGATCATCGACGATGCCCGCGCACAGGACTGGTCGCTCGTCGTACTCGACAACGCCATTGACCTGACGACACCAGGCGGACGGGCGATGGGGAACATGCTTGCCACGTTCGCCGAGCTCGAACGCGAGATGATCGCGACCCGCACCCGCGAAGCTCTCGCCGCCCGGAAGGCACGCGGGGAGCACAACGGACGCCGCTCCGCGATCCCGGCAGGTCTGCTCCGCCGCATCGTCGTCAGTCGCGACGCCGGGGCCAGCTTCGGCCGCATCGCCCGCGAGCTCACCACCGAAGCGTTCCTGTCGCCCACCGGCCTGCCGACCTGGCATGAGTCCACCGTCCGTCGCGCCTACGAGGCCGCCACACGACAGGACGCAGCGTGATCCGGCTCGGCGTCGCCCCGGACGCCCTCGCAGGCGACCCCGGCATTCGGACAGGAACAGGCCTGTATCCGAACGGAACATCATCCCCCGGCCCAACGGCCCAGTAGCCGACCCCGACGACACCTGCGACCGGGCAGCAGCACCAAGGAGAACAACATGGCCCACATCAGAGAGGTCAAACGGAAGAAGGCACCCAACGGCATCGCCTATGAGGTCCAATGGCGCGAGGGCGAGAAGAAGATGCAGCGCACCTTCACCGTCAAACGCGAGGCGGAGCGGCACGCGGCGCGAGTAGAGGCGGCGAAGGAGACGGGGGAGACGACCAATCCGCTCGCGCTTAGCAAGACGACCGTCGCGGACGTCATCTCCGCTTCACTCTCCGCCAGCAAGCCCGGTCTGAAGCCCCGCACCTACGACGGATACGTGCGGCTTTACGACGGCCGCATCATTCCCGAGTTCGGCAGCAAGCGCGTTGCCTCCGTCATCCGAGCGGATGTCCAGGCCTGGGTCACTCGGCTGTCGGCCGATGGTATCGCACCGGCAACTGTCCACCACTGCTACGTTGCGCTGCGGAAGGCGATGGAGCAGGCCCTCTACGACCGGATCATTGCTCACGATCCCTGCGCGGGGGTGCAACTGCCGAAAGATCAGCGAACAGACGCGGACTTCAAGCCGATGTTTCTGACCGTCGCACAGGTCGAGGCCGTCGCCGCGCAGCTATCCGAGGCGAAGCCATACGACCTGATGGTGCGGTTCATGGCCTACACGGGCCTACGGGCGGGCGAGATGGCGGGTCTCCGCGTCCGCGACGTCGACCTCGCAGCCGGCCATATCGAGGTTCGCCAGACAGCGCAGTTCATCCGGGGCGGATGGGTGTTCGGCACGCCCAAGTCGCGTCGCTCGTTGCGGGATGTCCCCATCCTCGATCGGAAGCTGCTTGCCGACCTGAAGGCGTTCAAGATGCAGCATCCTCACTCGGGCAACGGCGACAAGCTGTTCTGGCCCGGCAGGATGCCGGGTTCGCACTTCATCGACTACGACCGCGCCTGGGACGCGGCGAGCTCCGCCGCAACTACTTCAAGCCCGCGCTCGTCCTGGCGGAGCTGCCGTCGATGCGCGTCCACGACCTCCGGCACACGGCGGCGTCGCTGCGGCTCGCAGCGGGATTCCCGCCCTACCAGGTGAGTCGCTGGCTCGGCCACGCGAACGTCGTCACCACCGACACGATCTACCCACATCTGTATCCGACGGACTATTCGCAGCATGTGGAGCGTTTCGAGCGGTTCGCGAACGACGGGTCAACGTGATCATTCCCGTCGCGATCAGTGCGATGCTATGGTCTGGCTGTGAAACGCAAGGACGCGGGGCGCGACGGTTGGCGAGGGCGGCGAGGTTTCGCGGGGGTTGTCGTCGCTCTGACCGTCGTTTCGTTTGCTGCGCCCACATCCGCGAATGCGCTGATCAATGACGGTTGGCATTGTTCGGACTCAACGATCACGTGGCACTTTAGCGACAGCCCGATCACATGGCCGGCGTCAAAGAAGACGTTGATGAGTGACGCCATCAATACGATTGACGATGCGCTGGATTACGATGGTTCGAAGATCGTCACGCTCTCGAAGACGACAAGCAGTGGCATTCCCGTGCAGCTAAACGATAGCGACCTGGAAGTGCGATATGGCGAGGCGAACTGCGTGTGGCCTTTTGGCATCTACATGTGGCTCAGTAGGCATGCGACAGCGGACAAGTTCTACTACAAGGTCGCTCGCCATGAGATGATGCACCTAGTTGGCGCGCAGCACGCCGGTCGGGCCGACTCACTCGCGTCAGGCGAGAACCCGACGACAATGTCCACTTGTATCAACTGGTCCGCGTTCTTGGGCGAAAATGAGCTTGATAGGGATGCTGAGGTCCAACTGAACTGGCATCACAGTTCGCTCCCTGGCAAACAAGTTTCTGCGAACATCGGCTTCGAGAACGGTGTGATCTCCTGGGGCGGGACTAACGGGTCGCTCACTAGCGGCGCCACTGGTGGTGAGGTCGGCCCGAAGCATGCGGTCTTTAGTGCAAACGGAACGTCTGCGGACTCCTTCGTCCGGCAGACCGTCCGCCTTTGGACCGGCGATGATGGGGGTGTCGAGCTTCGCGCGTACATAAACGCCCGCTCCCCGGGATCGTCCGTTGATACAAAGGTGAAGGCGTCTTTGTGGCGGAAGTACATGTCCCAGGGTTCGGACGGTCCTTGTTTGAACAGTAACTTCAATCGTGGGCTAACAGACGGTATCAACAGCCCGACTTTCTCGAGCACGTATCTCAAGGTCGCGGAGAGCGCCCTCACTGCTGTCTCTACGAGTTGGACGCATGTCTACCCTCCGTGGACCAGTGTGGCGAAACGAGCTGGTCACGAGTTGCAGGTGCGCGCTTATGGCAACTCCGCGGGAGACCACACGGTCCGGTTCGACAACGTGCGCGCAGAGGAACGGTAGGGATCATGAACCTTCGGAAAATGAGAGGCGTCCTGGGTCTGACTGGCGTAGTGTTGCTGGCTCTGACCGGGTGCGCGACGACCGCTGGGGGCGCGCCGTCAAACGCGACGTCGGAAGAGTTGGGCGCGATTTACGGTGCGTGCGACCAGGAGTCGGTCGAGGGGTACGACCCGCTCGAGTTCCTTGCGAGCACCGAGGAATGGGTGCAGGTTATCCGGGTCATCGAAGCCCGTCGGGAGCCGCGCGTAACGAGTGCCGTGACATTTGAAGACGGCACGGGGTCCGAACGCACGCTAAATGTACACAGCAATAAGTGGCCGGGAATCGACTGGGCGGCTGAGAACGGTGCCGACGTCTGGTTCGCCGTAGCGGACACGACTGTCTGGGAGAAAGATCTCGTGGCTACGGCCTTGATCGCCACGAGATCCGGGGCCGTCTTCTTCCCGGGGAACTGCGTGGATATAGGGTTCCGCCAACCGCTGTTCGAGCAACTCGGACCCGACGCGGAGGAGGTTCTGGCGGGCTTGCCGCTGATCCCTCGCGGCGAGGTGCGCGAGTATCTCGGGTTGGTGGAGCCGGAGCCTGTGGAGGGCGAGGTGATCCTCAACCCCGACTCGGCGGACGAGTCGGTGTTGGAGCCGTTGACCTATGTGGGCTTCACGTTGACGACGACGGATGTCGTCGCCGATGGGATGCTGGCTATCGCGACGCGTGTCGAGGCGGGGTGGAACGACGGTGTGATGACCGACCGGGCGAGCACGCACGGCACCAGCTTGAACGCCTACCTGGACGAGTCGGGTGTGCTGGAGTTCTGGCTTCTGGACTACGACGGGAATGTGTCGGAGCCGTTGGGCAAGCTCGGCGAGGTCCAGACCCACGGCAAGGCGGTGAACGTTCTGATCGATACGTCGGGTATCTCGGCCGATGGCGAGTTCACCGGCTCGGATCGCGTGACCGTCGTCGAATAGCTGGCGGACGGGTTTTCGGCGGGATTTCCGATTCCGGCATCCCGCCGACACCCTCGCGATCCCAGTGCCTGACTGGTGGGCCCCGTGGGGCTCGAACCCACGACCCGCGGATTAAAAGTCCGATGCTCTACCGACTGAGCTAGAGGCCCTCGGCATCCAGCCTACCGACGATTTCCGTCCTCGATCGCCGGTGGGCGGTACTGTCCTTCGACGACCGCGCCGATGCTGGCGAACTGATCCTCACCGATGATTACGGAGACGACCGGCATGTCGGTGAGCTGGGCGACGGCGCGAACGACCTGGTCGCGGCTTACTTCGGACTCGGAAGCGCGAACACGAAGCTGCAGGCCGTGCCCACGATAGTCAGGCCCGACAGTGAAGAGCTCGCCGTTGTCTCCGCTCACGTGTTCGTATCCACCGCTGACGGCATCGCGTGCGGCGATCATGTCGGGCAGCGAGTACTCGGCCTCATGAACGGCGACCGTGGTCTCCGGGTGATCGTCCATCAGCTCGATCACCGACGGCGCGACCTCACCCACCCAATACAGGTTCACTTCGAGCAGATCGCGACTGACGCTGAACCCTGCGAACCCGTTCTTCTCGCCGTCGATCTGCTCGATGGTGGGCCCCTCGTCGCCCACCAGTGCCGATAGCTCTCTTGTGAACTCTTCGTAGGCGATCCGATCGTCTCTCGACGGCGGCGAGGGAAGCACCTTCGTCGCCGCGGATCTCTCCTCGACGGATGCCGCAGCAGGCGGCAGCGGCACACCGGCATCCGCGGTGCAGGCCGTCAGCGCCGCAGCACCGCCAATCACGCACGCTGACATCACCAGCTTCGTCAGCTTCGACGTTCGCATCGGTCCTCCTCGGGTCGGCGTCGTCTGCAGAACGACCACTCACACAGTGTCTACCGCGGCACCTCCATCTTGCGCCAGCATCGCCCCGCCCATACAAAGCTGCAGCCGCCGGAGCGCGAGGCATCCGGCGGCTGCAGGTCTCTCAGTGCGGGTACCGCTCCCGCACCGGAGTCATGATCACTCGGTCGGGGGGAGGAGCACCGAGTCGATCAGGTATACGGTCGCGTTGGCGGTCTGCACGCCACCGCAGATGACGTTGGCGTCGTTCACCATCAGGCTGTCGCCCGAGCCGGTGACCTCGAGGTCGGCTCCGTTGACCGTGGTGTGCATGCCGGCGATGTCGGCGGGCTCCACCTGACCGGGAACCACGTGGTAGGTCAGGATCGACGACAGCAGGTCGCTGTCGGTCTTGAGGGTCTCCACGGTGTCGGCGTCGAGCTCGGCGAAGGCGTCATCGACCGGAGCGAACACGGTGAACTCGCTGCCGTTGAGCGTGTCGACCAGGTCGACATCGGGGTTCAGCTGACCGCTGACCGCCGCGACGAGCGTGGTGAGCATCGGGTTGTTCGACGCCGCCACGGCCACCGGGTCCTGCGACATGCCCTGGATCGAGCCGGCGCCGTCCGGAACAGCCTCGGCGTAGGCCTCACAGCCGGGGCCGACCAGGTTGGCGGCCGGGTCCATCTCCATCGAGTTGTCGTCGGCCGGCTGGCTCATCGACGGCTCGGGAGCGGCAGCCGACTCGCTGGGCGTGGTGTCGCCGCCCATGGAACAGCCGGCGAGTGCGAAGACTCCGGCGACCGTCAAGGTGAGTGCTGCGCTGAACTTCTTCTTGGTGCTGAGCATGGTGTCTCCATTCCTCGGTGGTTCGTCGAACCGCTGTCGTTCTCAGAGCCGCTCGGTCGGCGGCTGTGATGGTTCTTCGGAGGCCCATCGGAATCGGATGGAAATTCGCTCGAACTTTTTCGGACCGCCTCCGATTCGGCGTCGAAAGCAATCCGAATCCGCCTCCCTGCCGAATGGACTGCAACACCGAGGGAGCGTCATGGACCTGATCATCATCGGCCTGCTGGGCGGGCTCATCACCGGCATCTCGCCGTGCATCCTGCCGGTGCTGCCGGTCATCTTCCTGACGGGAGGCGCGCAGTCCGCTCGGTTCGAGGGCGACTCCAAGACGGTGCCGGCCCGTCGCAGCCGTCCCTTCCTGGTCATCGCGGGTCTGGTGGTCAGCTTCACGTTCGTCACGCTCGTGGGCTCGCTGATCCTCGGCCTCCTGAACCTGCCGCAAGACATCATCCGCTGGGTCGGCATCGGCGTGCTGGTGCTCATCGGCGTGGGCCTGCTGATCCCGCGGTTCGAGCAGATCCTCGAGAAGCCGTTCCAGTGGCTCCCTCGCAAAGAGGTGCAGAACCGGGGGAGCGGATTCGGTGTCGGCCTCGCGCTCGGCGCCGTGTTCGTGCCGTGCGCCGGACCGGTGCTCGCGGCCATCATCGTGGCCGGTGCGACGGGTCAGATCGGTGCGGGAACGGTGCTGCTGACGGCATCCTTCGCGATCGGCGTGGCCATCCCGCTCCTGGCGTTCGCCCTCGCCGGCCGCGGTCTGGTCGAGCGCATCAAGGCGTTCCGTAAGCGTGAGCGGGGCCTGCGCATCGCCGCCGGCGTCGCGATGCTCGCGCTGGCCGTGGGCCTCGTCTTCAACGTCCCGCAGGCACTGCAGCGGCTCGTGCCCGACTACACCGCCCAGCTGCAGCGCGACCTCACCGACAACGAACAGGCCGCCGAGGCGCTCGGCCTGGGCGGACTCGTCAACGACGAGAACCGCGACCTCGACAAGTGCACCAACGGTGCGGACGAGCTCGAATCGTGCGGCACGGCGCCGTCGATCAAGGGCATCGAGAAGTGGCTCAACACACCGAACGGCGAGGGCATCGACCTGAAAGACCTGCGCGGCAAGGTCGTGCTCATCGACTTCTGGGCCTACTCCTGCATCAACTGCCAGCGTTCGATCCCGCACGTGGTCGCGTGGGACAAGACCTATCGTGACTCCGGACTGGAGGTCATCGGCATCCACTCGCCCGAGTACGCCTTCGAGAAGGATGCCGCCAACGTCGAGGCCGGCGCGCGCGACTTCGGCATCACGTACCCGGTCGCCCTCGACAACAACCTGTCGACGTGGACCAACTACCGCAACCGCTACTGGCCGGCCCATTACCTGATCGACGCGCAGGGCACGGTGCGACACATCGCGTTCGGTGAGGGCAACTACGCCGCCACCGAGAAGATGATCCGCGAACTGCTGAAGGATGCCGACCCGAACGTGCAGCTGCCCGGCGAGACCGATGTGCAGGACACGACTCCCGAGCTCGGCAGCACGACGCCCGAGACCTTCCTCGGGTCGTCGAAGGACCGCAACTTCGCCGGTCCGGGTGACTACCGCGCCGGGGAGGGGACGTATGAGTTCCCGACGGATCAGAAGCAGGACACCTTCGCGCTCGAGGGCGACTGGAACATCCAGACGCAGTACGTCACGCCCGTCGGCGACACCGCTCGCATCCAGCTCACCTTCCGGGCCTCCGAGGTGCGGATCGTCGCTGCCGGAGAGGGCACCATCGGTGTGGATGTGGATGGCCAGTCCTCCACCATCGAGGTCGGAGGCACCCCGCGCTCGTACGCGGTGGTGGAGCCCGGCGACGCCCGCGAGGGCACCATCGTGCTCGACGTGCCGAACGGCGTCGAGGTCTACTCGTTCACGTTCGGATGAGCAAGGGGTACATCGAGGAGGCGGGAGATGGTGCATGCTTGTCGAGATGGTCATCGACGGTGTGGATGTGCGCGAAGACGGCTCGAGCGCCGATCGCGTGGCGGAGCTGCTCGTGCGCATCGCCGGCGGTGACGACGGGGCGTTTGGATCCCTCTACGACATGCTGTCGTCGCGCGTGTACGGGCTGATCCTGCGCGTGCTCGTCGACCGCGCCCAGAGCGAAGAAGTGCTGCAAGAGGTCTTCCTCGAAGTGTGGCAATCCGCTGGCTCGTTCGTTCCGAATAAGGGACAAGGAAGGTCGTGGGTGCTCACGATCGCACACCGACGAGCCGTCGATCGGGTCCGCTCCGCGCAAGCGGCGGGCGAGAGAGACGTGCGGGCCGGGTTGCGAGACCTGCACACCCCGTCCGTAGCCGTCGACGAACAGGTCGAGCTGCGCATCGAGAGCAGGCGCGTGGCGCGGGCACTCGAAACGTTGCCCGAACAACAACGTGAAGCACTGACTCTGGCCTACTTCGGCGGCTACTCTCAGAGCGAGATCGCCGCGATGAGCGGAACTCCGCTCGGGACGATAAAGACAAGAATGCGTGACGGACTGTCACGCTTGCGCACCGAATTGGGGGTGGCTGTATGAACGAGCAGGAATTCGCCGAGCTGTCTGCCGGCCATGCCCTCGGGGCTCTGTCTCCCGACGACGAGCGCGCCTACCAGCAGGCGCTCGCCGCCCACCCCGAGTGGGAGCACATCGTCATCACCGACCGCGAGACCATCGCGGTGCTGGGCGACAGCGTGACCCCGGTCGCACCACCCATCGACGTGCGGTCGCGGCTGCTCGCGCAGATCCGCCCGACACCCGCCGGCGTGACCGCCGTGCCGGATGCCGAGGCGCCGGCGCCCGACGCGGCCGACGCGCCGGATATGCCGGATGTGCCCGAGACGCCGCCGACGACCGACGTGGTGCAGACCATCCAGCGCCGCAACTGGACGCGCGGGCTGTTCGCGCTCGTGGCATCCGTGGCGCTGCTGGTCGGCATCGGCTGGGGCGTGGGGGCGATCACCGACACCCTGCGCACGCCCCCGGCCGTGCAGACGCTCGCGCAGATCGAGGCTGCCCCCGACGCCCAGTCCGCGTCGGGACAGCTGGGCGATGCCGGTCAAGCAACGCTCCACTGGAGCGAGTCGGTCGGCGAAGCCGTGTTCGTGGCATCGGGGCTCCCCTCGATCGACGACGACCGCACGTTCGAACTGTGGTTCGTGCGCGGCGACACCCCGATTCCGGCAGGAACGTTCGACGCATCCGAGGGCGAGGTCACGGCACTTCTCGACGGATCGATGCAGCCCGGTGACGCAGTCGCCGTGACCATCGAGCAGAGCGGCGGGTCGCCCGACGGCGTGCCCACCACCGACCCCATCGTCGCGATCTCCTCCGCCGAGAGCTGACCCGCGCCCAGGCTGCCGGGGCGCGGGTAGCCTGGAGGGCGATGACCGACGACCCTCGCGCCTTCCACAAGCCCGTCCGACGCCCCGCCGAACTCCTCGACCGGCTCTTCAGCGGCGAGGATCCCGCGGAGGTGTCGCGCATCGCACACGCCACCGCCGTGGCGCTCCTCTCGCGCGTGCGCGACGAACCCGCGGATGCCGTGATCGACCGGCTCGTGACCTTCACCGACCAGCACGGCATCGACACGATCGCCGAGCTGTGGTCACGCTCGCCGGCCAAGTCGCTGCCGGGCACCCTGTGGCGTCTTTACCTGCTGCAGCTGATGGTGCACGACGACGCCCGCACCGCTGCTCTGCTCTACGAGCGCGGCCGAGCGCGGCTGGCGTCGGCCGATGATGTCGTCGCCGGTGTGCCCACACCCGCGGGTCCGGAGGAGCTCGTCACGCTCAGCGACGCCATCCTGCGGGGAGTGTTCAGCGGAGACTTCGCCGTGGCGCTCGAACGGGCAGCTTCGTTCTGCCGCGTCGAGGCTGCGGGGGCCGCCGACCTCGCCGACGACCACGACCGCACCGAACCGGAGCGCGCCACCACGCTCACGGCGCGGGCGCTGCGTCTGACGACCTACGCCGAAGACCTCTCCACCGCGGCCACCCTGTGGCGCCGTGACTCGCTGACCTGAGCGCGTCTGGCCGATTGGGGCGCTGCGGCGAGGCGCGCGCTGCGGTGCGGGCATGAAGATGCCGGGCCGCAGAACGCCTCTCGGCGCGAGGCCGCTCGGAGCGGCAGAAGATGGAGCCCGGGGTTACTGCGGCCCGGCTGTTCCAGTGTAACCGAGGCGCGGCGAGTGGTATTCCGGGGTGCGCAGAGCGAACAAGTAGGCTCGGCGCATGGCTTGGCGCTTCGCCCTCATGATCGACCCCCTCGCAGCCGACGACCCCCGCGACGACGTGGATTCCGGGTTCACGGAGATCGACCCGGAGGCGCCCGCGCTCCCCGTGGGCGAGCTCAGCGCGCAACGCGGTGACGGGGTGTTCGAGTCGATCGGTGTGATCGACGGTCACCCTCAGGAGGTCGAGGCACATCTTCGCCGGTTGGCGCATTCGGCCGAGCTGTGCGACCTGCCGGCGCACCTCGGACAGTGGCGGGCCGCCGTGGCGCGCGCGGCGCGCACGTGCGCCCCGGGCGAGGCGGTGATCAAGCTGGTGCTCAGCCGCGGTGTCGACGGCGGACCGGCGCCGACGGCGTGGGTGATGGCCGGAACGACCGCTGACTTCGCCGCGGCGCGTGCCGACGGCATCCGTGTCGCCACCCTTGACCGCGGGTATGCGATCGACACGCCTGCGCGGGCGCCGTGGCTGCTGCTGGACGCCAAGACGCTGTCGTATGCCGTGAACATGGCCGCCATCCGTGAGGCTCAGCGGCGAGGGGCCGATGATGCGGTGTTCGTCTCGAGCGACGGCTACCTGCTCGAGGCGCCGACGGCATCCGTCGTGCTGCGTCGGGGCGACTCCTTCGTCACACCGACGCCCCAGGCCGGCATCCTGCACGGGACCACACAGATCAGCCTGTTCTCGCATCTTTCGGCCGCGGGCTTCGCCACGTCGTATGAGATGGTGCCGGCCGCCGAGCTGCTCACCGCCGATGCGGCCTGGCTCGTCTCGAGCGTGCGACTGGCGGCGCCGGTCGTGGCGGTCGACGGGCACGACATTCCCGTGGATGCCGAGTTGACGGCATCCATGAACGACTATCTGCTGAGCCCGCGGGACTGACCTGTCGCTCGCGCTTGAGTCCCGCCGATCTCACCCGGCCAGCCCCCTTCCGTGCACAACGGCGGATGGATGCCGCAACACGCCGGTGCCCGGGGGGGGTGACGGCGTGTCGGGTCGGATCCCCGCCGTTGTGTCCGGCCCGCCGGTGTGTGAGGGCGCGCAGGCGCGTACGGATGCGGTACCCGTCAGTCGTCGACGGTGCGCCGTGTGCCCGGTCCGGGCCGAAGATGCCGTCCGTCGGCGATCGCCGCCAGGATCGCCCGCTCAACGAGGTCCCAGTCGTGCACGACCATGGCGTAATCGAACCGCAGGGTGGCGTAGCCCCACAGCGCCGCGTTCGCGTCGCGCACGAGGTCCTTATGGCGTTGGTCGGGTCCGTCGTGGTTCTCGCGCCCGTCGGTCTCGACGATCAGTCGGTCGCCGACCAGCACATCGACCCACCCGACGGCGAACACGTCGACCTGGGTGCGCACCGTCAGATCGTGAGCCCGCAAGCGCCAGCGCATCAGCGACTCGAGTCCGCTGTCGGCATCGTCGCGTGACAGGGCGATCGCTTCACGGCCCTTCTCGTTGACGTGCGCGCTCAGCCAACGCAACCCATCGAGGCCGATCAGCCCGCCGCGCCGCGCCGATTCCAGCGTGACGAAGAACTCCTCGACGCCACGGCAGTGGAGGATTTGTCGCAGCAGACGCGGCACCGCGGGCAGGGCGAACGTGTCGCGCTCACCGATATCCCAGTGCTCCACGCACGCGCACGGGTCATGCGGCCGAGCGTGGCCGTCGCCGGCCAGCCAGACGTGAACGACGGATGGCGGTGTGAGCACCCACAGTCCGAGATGGCGCGCCGCGGACACGCACGCCAGCGCGCCGCCGTGGGTTGCGGCGGTGACAACGTCGTCGCAGGCGTCGCTCCACGCATAGACGCCCCGTCGCAGCCGACGAAGTTCGCCCGAGGCGAGCGCGCGACGGATCTGCGACCGTGACATGCCCGCGGCTCGGAGCTCACGGTAGCGCTGGACGGCGATCGACGGCACGCACATGGCATCCACCCTGGCGGGCACCGACCAGGCATCGAGCGCCCACTCCGCCAGCAGTGGAGAACTGCTCCTACACGCCGTCGGGGGAGGGGCCGCCGGGCGCCCACGGGTTTCAGCCGCGGCCGTGCAGGAGCGTGCGTGAGCCATGCGCAACGGCGGATGGATGCCACGACACGCGGCGCGCAACGAGCTTGTGCCGGCGTGTCGGGGGCGATATCCGCCGTTGTGTCCGTGCCGCGGGCCGCGCCGCGGCATTCGCAGCCCGCCGCGCCGTCAGGGATCAGCCGAAGCGGCCGGAGACGTAGTCCTCGGTGGCCTGGACCGACGGGGTGGTGAAGATGGTGCCGGTCTCGTCGTACTCGATCAGCTTTCCGGGCTTGCCGGTGCCGGCGATGTTGAAGAACGCCGTCTTGTCCGACACCCGCGAGGCCTGCTGCATGTTGTGGGTCACGATCACGATCGTGTAGTCCTTCTTGAGCTCCTGGATGAGCTCCTCGATCGCGAAGGTCGAGATGGGGTCGAGTGCCGAGCACGGCTCGTCCATCAGTAGCACGTCGGGCGAGACGGCGATGGCGCGGGCGATGCACAGACGCTGCTGCTGTCCGCCGGACAGGCCCGAACCGGGCTTGTCGAGGCGGTCCTTGACCTCGTTCCACAGGTTCGCACCGCGCAGCGACTGCTCCACCAGAGCGTCGGCGTCGCTCTTGGAGATCTTCTTGTTGTTGAGCTTGACGCCCGCCAGCACGTTCTCCTTGATGCTCATCGTGGGGAACGGGTTGGGACGCTGGAACACCATGCCGATCTGGCGGCGCACCAGCACCGGGTCGACGCCGGCACCGTACAGGTCGTCGCCGTCGAGCAGCACCTCGCCCTCCACACGCGCGCCGGGGATGACCTCGTGCATGCGGTTGAGGGTGCGCAGGAACGTGGACTTGCCGCAGCCGGACGGGCCGATGAAGGCCGTGACGCTGCGTGGTTCGATCTCGAGGGAGACGCCCTCGACGGCGAGGAAGTCGCCGTAGTAGACGTTGAGGTCGTTGACTTCGATGCTCTTGGACACGTCGGGTTCTTTCTGGAAGGAGCGGATGCCGGTCAGCGGCCGAACTTGGGCGCGAACACCTTCGCGACGAGACGCGCGATGAGGTTTAGTGCCATGACGATCAGGATGAGGGTGAGGGCGGCGGCCCATGCGCGGTCGATGTAGGCCTGTGCCGGGATGCCCTGGTTCATGTACTGGGAGTAAGCGAAGACGGGGAGGCTCATCATGCGGCCGTCGAAGAGGTTGTAGTTCATCGACGCCGTCACGCCGGCCGTGAGCAGCAGCGGCGCCGTCTCACCGATCACACGCGAGATCGAGAGCATGATGCCGGTGGTGATGCCGGCGATCGAGGTGGGAAGGACCACCTTGACGATCGTGAGCCACTTGGGCACGCCCAGCGCGTACGATGCCTCGCGCAGCTCGTTGGGAACCAGCCGCAGCATCTCCTCACTCGAACGCACGACCACGGGGATCATGAGCACGGCCAACGCGACCGATCCCATGATTCCCATGCGGATGCCCGGGCCGAAGAACAGCGCGAACAGGGCGTAGGCGAACAGACCCGCGACGATCGACGGGATGCCGGTCATCACGTCGACCAGGAACGTGATGCCCTGGGCCAACCGCCGCCCCTCGCCGTACTCGATGAGGTAGATCGCGGTGAACAGGCCGATCGGAATCGAGATCACCGCAGCGGCGAGGGTGATGAGCAGGGTGCCGACGATCGCGTGCAGGGCGCCGCCTCCCTCGCCGACGACGTTGCGCATCGACATCGAGTAGAAGTCGGCGGAGATGCCGGCGACCCCGTTCGCGACCACGGTCCAGCCCACCGAGACCAGCGGCACCATGGCGACGAGGAAGGCGACGGTGACGATCGCGGTGACGAGTCTGTCGACGGCTCGGCGGCTGCCTTCGACCAGCGAGGAGACGAGCGTGATCAGCACCAGGTAGAGGAGCGCGCTGGTCACCGCCCAGCCGGCGATGGAGAACTCGCCGTCGCCGGCCATCGCGAGGACACCGAAGATGAGTGCCATCAGTGCGGCGACGCCGCCCAGGAGTGCCCACGGCGCCCAGTTGGGGAGGCGCCCGTTGGTCAAGGTGGTCACCCGCGATGCGGTGGCGCGCGGCGCCTGCGGGGGAGCGGAGACGGTCGACATCAGTTGGCTCCCGAGAATTCTTTCCGGCGGCTGACGATCCAGCGCGCGACCGCGTTCACGGCGAAGGTGACGACGAAGAGGATGAGCCCCGTGGCGATGAGGACGTTGACGTTCGTGCCGTACGCCTCGGGGAAGGTGAGTGCGATGTTCGCGGGGATGGTGCCCGGGTTCTCGGCCGTGAACAGACGGAAGGTCACGACGTTGGCGACGGACAGCACCATCGCGACGGCCATCGTCTCGCCCAGAGCGCGGCCCAGGCCCAGCATCGAGGCCGACACGATGCCCGATCGACCGAACGGGAAGACGGCCATCCGCACCATTTCCCAGCGGGTGGCGCCCAGGGCCAGTGCCGCCTCTTCGTGCAGCACGGGCGTCTGGAGGAAGATCTCACGACAGATGGCCGTGATGATGGGGGTCACCATCACCGCCAGCACGATGGCGGCGGTGAAGATGGTGCGTCCGGTGCCCGATACCGTTCCGGAGAACAACGGGAACCAGCCCGCGTTCTCGTTGAGCCAGGCGTAGACCGGCTGCACGGCGGGCGCCAGGACGAGGATGCCCCACAGACCGAACACCACGGAGGGCACCGCGGCCAGCAGGTCGACGATGTAGCCGAGACCCTGCGAGAGCCGGCGCGGTGCGTAGTGCGAGATGAACAGCGCGACCGCCACCGACAGCGGCACGGCCATGATCAGTGCCAGCACCGAGGCCCACACCGTTCCGAAGGCCAGCGGGAAGACATAGTCCCAGAAGTCGCTGCGCAGGATCGATGCGGTCTCGTTGGTGGCGACCAGGCCCGGGATCGACTGGATGATCAGGAAGATCGCCACGGCCGCGAGGGTCACGAGGATCATCGTTCCGGCGGCGAGGGCCGTGCCCGAGAACCAGCGGTCGCCGGGGCGCTTCTTCGCTGCCGGTGGGGTCGCTACCCGGCTCGTGGTGGTGGTCATGCTTGTCCGTTCGTTGGTGTCACGGCGTACGCGGCCCGACGGAGTTCGCCGGGCCGCGTACGCGAGAGGATCACTCGGTGACGATCAGGTCCAGCGCGCTCGTCATCGCGGCACGCTGCGTGTCGCTGATGGGCGAGCTTCCGGCGGCCTCAGCGGCGGCGGACTGACCCTCCGCGCTGATGACGTACTCGAGGAAGCCCTTCACGAGGCCGGCGGTAGCAGCATCCTGGTACTCCTCACACGCGATCATGTAGCTCACGAGCACGATCGGGTACTCGCCGTCCTCGGGGGTGCGGTCCAGGGCGATCGCGAGGTCACCGGCGGTGCGGCCTTCTTCGCGGGGCGACGCGTCGACGACCGCGGCGGCAGCCTCGGGCGAGAACGGAACGAACTCGTCACCGATCTTCACCGCAACGGTGCCGAAGTCAGCGGCACGCGACGCGTCGGCGTAACCGATGGCGCCGTTGCTTCCCTGGACGGCGGCGACCACACCCGAGGTCTGCGGAGCGGCCTCACCGCTGTCGATCGGCCACACGCCGTCGGGCTCCCAGGTCCACACGTCGGGCGCGGCCTGGAAGAGGTAGTCGGTGAAGTTCTCGGTGGTACCCGAGTCGTCCGCGCGGTGGACCGGCGTGATGGCCAGGTCGGGAAGCTCGACGCCCTCGTTGGTGGCGGCGATGGCCGGGTCGTTCCACTTGGTGATGGTTCCGGCGAAGATGCCGGCGATGGTCGCCGCATCCATGTTCAGCGTGTCGATGCCTTCGAGGGTGAAGATCACCGCGATGGGCGAGATGTAGGACGGCAGCTCGATGATGCCCGATCCGTCGACGCAGGCGCCGAAGGGTCCGGCGGCGATCTCCTCAGCGGTGAAGGCACGGTCGGAGCCGGCGAAGCCGACGGCGCCGGCCTGGAACGACTCACGACCCGCGCCGGAGCCGGAGGGGTCGTAGGTCACGGTGGCCTCGCTGTTGGCCGTCTGGAAACCGGCGGCCCACGCCTGCACGGCGACGTCCTGCGACGATGCGCCCGCGCCGGCGAGCTGGCCGGCGAGCGTCGAGCCGGAGTCACCACCGGGCGTGTTGGTGGAGCCGTTGCCGGTCGGCTCGTTGGCGGCGCATCCGGTGAGTGCGAGAGCCGCGATGGCGGCGACAGCGCCCAGCTGGGCGATGCGGTTGAGCTTCACTGTGAATCCTCACGTTGTCAGGTAGTAGCCCGGTGCAGGGCTCGCCCGTGACGGTAGACACCGACTCTTAAGAGAGTGCGCTGCGCCGGTAAACGGAAGGTGAACGGATCCAGGTCAGCAGGAGATCTCGCGGCGGGCTCACACCTTCGGGGCGTGCGTCTCGATCGCGACGATGCCCGAACCCGGGTTCGTGCGCGACAGATGTACGACCGAGAACGCGCCGACCTCCAGCGCAGAGGCGCTGCCGAGGTAAGACCCGCGCAGCGTGCCGGTGGCCAGCGCCAGCTCGTGGAGAAGGTCGGGGAGCACCGGGCCGTGACTGCACAGCACGGCGGGCTTGCGCGCACGCACGCGTTTGCCGATCACCGTCCGTGCGTCGGACTTCCCCTCTTCCCACGCGTCCTGGCCGATGAGCGAGGTGCGCGTGACCTCCTTGCCGAGGGCGGCGGCCAGCGGAGTCACCGTGGTCACGCAACGCACGGCATCGCTGGAGATGATCTTGCGCACTCCGAACGCGCGGAGCGGTCCGACGATGGCCGCCGCCTGCTTCGTTCCTCGCGCTGTGAGCGGCCGCGCGGCATCCGCGCCGTCCCACTCCTCGCGGGGCACCGCCTTGGCGTGGCGCAAGACGACGATCGGGAAGGTGTCGAGCACCCCGTCGTCGACGAAGCGCAGGAAGTTCTCGACGATCTCCACGTCCACCGGATAGCTGAGGTACTTCAGTGCTCGCTTGGGACTGACCCACTCGATCGCGGCGATCTCCTTGTTCGGAACGAACGCCGACGCGCGGATCGCCTTCTCGGTGGCCTCCGCCGACCAGTAGTGCACGATCTTCTGGCGCTTGCTCGGCATCCGATACCGCGACACTCCCACGGGGATGCCGAGGGCGACGCGGATGCCGGTCTCCTCGAAGATCTCGCGGGCGGCGGTCTCGGCGAGCATCTCACCCGGGTCGACCTTGCCCTTGGGGAGGGTCACGTCGGCATAAGCCGTGCGATGGATGACGAGGATCCTCAGCTTGCCGTCGACGACACGCCAGACGACCCCACCTGCGGCATAGACGGCCGTCTCGGTCATCGCACCGCTCGTGCGCGGCGACGGCGCTGGATCTGGATCATGGTCTTCTCCTGCAGATCGGTGAGCGGAGCGCCCTCCGCGTCGACGCTGTGCCTCGTCCAGTTGCCCCCCTCGCCGAGGTGCCACGAACTCGTGGTGTCGGCCATGGCCGCATCGAACAGGTCGATGAGCTCCTTCACGTGCGCCGGCGCGGTCACGCGCACGAGCGCCTCGACGCGGCGGTCGAGGTTGCGGTGCATCATGTCGGCGCTGCCGATGTAGGTCTGCGGATCGCCGTCGTTCTCGAACGCGAAGATCCGCGAGTGCTCCAGGTAGCGGCCGAGGATCGATCGCACGGTGATGTTGTCGCTGACGCCGTCGAGGTCGGTGCGCAGCGAGCAGATGCCGCGCACCCACACGTCCACCCGCACGCCCGCCTGGCTGGCGCGGTAGAGGGCGTCGATGATCTGTTCGTCGACCATCGAGTTGACCTTGATGCGGATGTGGGCGGGCTTGCCGGCCAGAGCGTTGCGACGTTCTTTGTCGATCTGCCGCAGCAGCCCCTTGCGCAGGTGCAGGGGGGCCACGAGGAGCCGCTTGAACTTCTTCTCGATCGCGTATCCCGACAACTCGTTGAACAGACGTGTGAGGTCGCGCCCCACCTGTTCGTCGGCGGTGAACAGTCCGAAGTCCTCGTAGAGGCGGCTGGTCTTGGGGTTGTAGTTGCCCGTGCCGATGTGGCTGTAGCTGCGGAGCATGCCGTCTTCTTCGCGGATGACGTGCAGCAGCTTGCAGTGGGTCTTCAAGCCGACCAGGCCGTAGACGACGTGCACGCCCGCCTTTTCGAGCTTGCGTGCCCAGACGATGTTGGCGGCCTCGTCGAAGCGTGCCTTGACCTCGACGAGGGCGAGGACCTGTTTGCCGTTCTCGGCCGCGTCGATCAGCGCCTCGACGATGGGGCTGTCGCCCGACGTGCGATACAGCGTCTGTTTGATGGCCAAGACGTGCGGGTCGCGGGCGGCCTGTTCGAGGAAGGCCACGACACTCGTGTTGAACGACTCGTAGGGGTGGTGCACGAGCACGTCGCCCTTGCGGATGGCGGCGAACAGGTCGGCACGTCCGTTCTGTTCGCCCGGCTGGAACGCGACGGCCGTGGCCGGTACGTGGGCCGGATAGCGCAGCTCGGGCCGGTCGATGCGCGACAGGTCGAACAGGCCGCGCAGGTCGAGGTGCCCGGGAAGGCGGTACACCTCCTGCTCGGTGATGGCCAGTTCGTTCAGCAGCAGGTCGAGGGTGACGTCATCCATCGACTCCGTCACTTCGAGGCGGATGGGCGGACCGAACCGGCGACGCAGGAGCTCGGCCTCGAGCGCCTGGATGAGGTTCTCGGTCTCGTCCTCCTCGATCACGACGTCTTCGTTGCGCGTGAGTCGGAAGGTGTGGTGCTCGAGGATCTCCATGCCGGGGAACAGGTCGCCCAGATTGTTGGAGATGAGCTCTTCCAGCGGCAAATAGCGCGCGCCGGGTTCGGTACGCAGGCTCGCATCCGTCCGCGGCACCTCGACGAAGCGCGGGAGCATCGGGGGCACCTTGAGGCGCGCGAACTCCTGGCGGCCGGTGCGGGCGTTGCGGATGCGGATCGCGAGGTTGAGCGACAGGCCGGAGATGTAGGGGAACGGATGTGCCGGGTCGACGGCCAGTGGCATGAGCACCGGGAAGACCTGCGCCTGGAAGTAGCCGTAGAGGCTCTCGCGGTCGGCATCGGCGAGGTCGTCCCATGAGACGATCTCGACGCCGGCTTCGGAGAGGGCGGGCTTGACGAGCTCCTCCCATGCGGCGGCGTGGCGCAGCTGCAGCGCGTGGGCCTCGGCCGAGATGTCGGCCAGCACCTCTTGCGGAGCGCGTCCGACGTTCGTGGGCACGGCGAGCCCGGTCATGATGCGGCGCTTGAGCCCTGCCACGCGCACCATGAAGAACTCGTCGAGGTTGCTGGCGAAGATCGCGAGGAAGTTGGTGCGCTCGAGCACCGGGAGCTTCGGGTCTTCGGCGAGCTCGAGGACACGCTGGTTGAACGCGAGCCAGCTGACCTCGCGGTCGAGATAACGGTGGTCGGGCAATTGAGAATCGTCGACCTCGGCAGCCGTGTCGAAGTCGTCGTCGTCGGCGTCACCCAGACCGGAGTCCAGTACCTCGGTGTCGATCATTCACACATCATTGCAGGGCCAGGTGGCCGTCGCGTTAACCGTTCAGGCCTGTGAGCGCTCGCGGGGCGCGGGAGTCTGGTCGTCCTCGTACACGTTGAAGCGGTAGCCGACGTTGCGCACCGTGCCGATCAGCTGCTCCATGTCGCCGAGCTTGGCCCGCAGACGCCGCACGTGAACGTCGACCGTGCGGGTGCCGCCGAAGTAGTCGTAGCCCCAGACCTCGCTCAGCAGCTGCTCACGGGTGAACACGCGGGAGGGGTGGGTGGCGAAGAAGTGGAGGAGCTGGAACTCCTTGTAGGTGAGGTCGAGGGGCTTTCCGTGCACCTTGGCGGAGTACGACGACTCGTCGATCGAGATGCCCGAGGTCTGGATGCGGGTCGACACCGGGTCTTTGGTGAGGCGTCCGATCGCCAGGCGGATGCGCGCGTCGACCTCGGCGGGCCCGGCGCCCACGAGGATGACGTCGTCGATACCCCAGTCGGTCGATACCGCAGTGAGCCCGCCCTCGGTCACCACGAGCACGAGCGGTGCGTCGAGCCCCGTCGTGTTGAGGATCTTGCAGAGAGACTTCGCCCCGACGAGGTCGGTGCGCGCGTCGACGAAGATGACGTCGGCGCTCGGGGCGTTCACGAGCTGAGCCGGTTCCGCGGGGATCTGGCGCACCCGATGGCTGAGCAGTTCGAGGGCGGGCAACACCGCTGATCCGCCCTGGGCGGAACTCAAGACGAGAAGCTGAGCCAAAAGGGATCCCTCCCGGCCCGGATGCCGGAACCGTGCCCCTATCTTATGACCTCCGTCGCACCCCCGAGACCGGAGGCGGAGGCGGAGGTGCTGGCTCGGGCGATCGAGACGGCCGCGCGGCACGGGCGATGTGGGTCACGGCGATGTGCGCCACAATGGGGGAGTGACCGACTCCCTGAACGCCCCCCGCCACGCAATGGTGGGCGTCGTGATCGTCTGGTCGATCTCGGCCGTGATCGCTGTCGTCATCGGCATCCTCGCCCCGCCCGACTGGCGCGCCGCGTGGATGGGCGTGGGCCTCGGGCTGGTCGTCTCGATCGCCTTCGCGGTGCACCTGTGGTCGGGGCGATCGCAGGGGTTCATCCAGCGCGTGGCGCTGAGCGTGCTGGGATCGATGCTCGTGATGGGGCTCATCGGCGTGGGGCTCGGATTGGCGACCCTCTTCTCCGTCAACGCCTGACTCTCGGCGAGGACACTCGGCGGGCGGATAGTCTGCGGTTCGGCGTAGAGTGGGGGTATGGACCTCTTCGCACTCGAGCTGTTCTTCGTCGGACTGCTGGGACTGGCGTCGCTGGCGATCGTGTTCGTGTCGGCCGTCGTCCTCAAGAACCTGTACCGCGGCCAGCGCTGATTCCGTGATCGATCTGCCCACGGACCTTCCGGCGGACATCGTTCCGCTCTCGTGGCTGCTGGGCGTCTGGGAAGGCACCGGCGTCATCGATTACGAGGCGTCCGACCATCACTTCTCAGCCGAGTTCGCCCACCGGGTGAGCTTCAGCCACGACGGCGGCGACTACGTCAACTACGCCGCGAGTGCCTGGGTGCTCGGCGACGACGGATCGCGCACCCCGCTGGTGGCCGAGCAGGGCTACTGGCGCCTATCTCGCCCCGCGGCCGACGTCGATGCCGGTCCGGGTCTGCTTCCGCCGCGCGCCGTGCGCCCGAGCCCCCGCACCGTCGACGACGTCGAGGCGCTGCGGACGGCCGCCGGAGGCTTCGACCTCGAGGTGGCGATCGTCCACTCCGATGGGGTGAGCGAACTCTACGTCGGTCAGGTCCAGGGTCCGCGCATCGACCTCGCGACCGACGCGGTGGTGCGTCCCGAGAGCGCCAAGCCCTACAGTGCGGCCACGCGCATGTACGGCTATGTCGACGGGCACCTGCTGTGGGCCTGGGACATTGCGGCGCTCGGCGGGGCGTTGGCGTCGCATGCGTCGGCGCGGCTGTCGCGGGCAGACTGATGAGCTCCCCTTTTCGCGCTCTCCCCGGGGCCGTGGTCGACGACGACGGCACCCTCCTCCACGTCGGTGCCCCCCTGCGTGAGCAACGCGATCTGGCCGAGGGTGCCTCGATCGCACCACTGGGCGACCGAGCGGTGCTCACCGTCGACGGCGAAGACCGTCTGAGCTGGCTCGATTCGCTCGCCTCGCAGGCACTTGCGGCACTGCCCGCGGGAGTGAGCACCGAGTTGCTGATCCTCGATCCGCAGGGGCACGTCGAGCATGCCGCGGCGGTGATCGACGACGGGGTACGCACCTGGCTGATCGTCGACCGCCAAGATGCCGAGGGGCTCCTCGCCTGGCTGATGCGCATGCGCTTCCGTCTGCGCGTGGCTCCCCACGACGCGTCGAGCCAGTACGCGGTGGTCGGCGGCACGGCGGCCGCGGTGGCCGACCTGCCCGCCGCGGTGCGATGGACCGATCCGTGGCCGGCGGTGTCGGTCGGCGGATGGGGATACTCGCCGGTGGAGCCGCACCCGGGAGCCGACCGCGACTGGGTGGAAGCGGTCCTTCCGGCCGCCGAGCTCGACCGCATCGCCGATCGGGCGGTCGCGGGCAGCCTCCGGGTCTCGGGCACGTGGGCCGCCGACGCTCTGCGTGTCGCCGCCTGGCGTCCGCGCCAGTCCGCCGAAGCAGGCGAGCGCACCCTCCCGCACGAAGCGGACTGGATGCGCACCGCCGTGCACCTGTCGAAGGGCTGCTACCGCGGTCAGGAGACGGTCGCCAAGGTGCACAATCTCGGACACCCTCCCCGCCGCTTGGTCTCGCTGCAGCTCGATGGCAGCGACGCCGTGCTGCCGGCCCGCGGCGACGCGGTGCGTTTCGAGGGCGACGAGGTGGGGGAGATCACGTCCGCCGTGCGCCACTACGAGGAGGGACCGATCGCCCTGGCGCTGATCAAGCGCGCCACCCCGGTCGACGCAGAACTCACCGTCGACGTCGACGGTGGCCGCATCGCTGCAGCCCAGGAGCAGATCGTGCCCCCGGATGCCGGGCGCACCGCGTCCGTTCCGCGTCTGCCCCGCTTGTCCCGCCGCCGGTAGTTCGCGGTGACAGGTCCGCAGACAGCACCGATCCCGACGGGCTGGAAGGCGCGCACCGACGTGCGCGCCCACCTGCGCCGCGTACGCGATTCGGGCCCCGGGATCATCCAGATCGTGATCGCGGCTACCGCCGCCTACGCGTTCGCCCACTTCGTTCTCGGACATGCGGCGCCGCTGCTGGCGGCGACGGTGACCATCTCCAGCCTGGGTCTCGTCGGCGATGCGCGACCTCGACGCGTGCTGGAGACGGTGATCGGGATGGTCGTCGGCATCCTCGTCGCCGAGGTCATCCTGCTGCTGGCGGGCACCGGCTGGTGGCAACTGGGACTCACCCTGGCGGCCAGTCTGGTCGTGGCGCGCTTTCTGTCGGAGCAGCCCGGATTCGCGATCGCGGCCGCCATCCAGTCGGCGATCGTGATGGTGATCCCGGCGAGCGTGCCGTTCCTGCGCCTGATAGACGGAGTGGTCGGCGGCATCGCGGCCCTGCTGGTGACCGCGCTCGTGCCGCGCAGCCCGCTGCGCGCGGTGACGCGCGACGGGCACGCGCTCGTCGCGGCTTTCGACGCCTCGGCTGCCGCCGTCGTGCAGGCGCTGCGCCGCGGTGACCGGATGCGGGCCGAACGCGGCCTGCAGAAGGCGCGCGCGCTGCAGCAGCTGGTAGACCGGTGGTCGGTGTCTCTGGAGTCCGGGATCGCGATCGCCCGCATCTCGCCCTTCCTGCGACGACAGCGTGCCGAACTCCAACGGCAGGCTCGCGTGCGCGCTCATCTCGACCTCGCGGTGCGCAACCTTCGGGTGATCGCGCGACGGTCGTTGTATGCGTGTGACGACGGCAGACCCCGTCCCGTGGTGGCCGATCTCCTCGCGGAGCTGACGGCCGGTGCGCGCCTGATCGGGGATGCCCTGGACGACATCTCCTTCGAGCCTCCCGCCCGCGAGGCGCTCCGGGCCGTCGGCAGCAGACTCGATCCGGCCGCGCTCGCCCGTGTGGAGGGCGGATCGAGCGTCGACGTGAACCTCATCGGCGCCCTCCGTCCGCTGGCCGTCGATCTGCTGACGGCCGCGGGGATGTCGCCGGAAGACGCTCGCTCCGCCCTTCCCCGCGCCTGACGCTCGCTCAACGACCGTCGAGGGTGGGGGCGACCGTCTCCCACGGCACCGTGACCTCGCCCAGGCGCCAGCGCGACCGGCCGGCGACAGGCCATCCTGCCGACGCCATCGCCTCCAGAGTCGTCCGCCAGCGATGCACGGCTCCGAACGCCGACACCGGCGCCGCACGCTGCCATTCGCGTTCCAGTGCCGCCAGGAATCCGTGCACCCGCTCGCCGTCGACGTTGCGATGGATGAGGGCCTTCGGCAGACGTTCGGCCGCGACGGCGGGGGTATCGAGGTCCGTCAGTCGCAGGGAGAGGGTGAGCGAGCGCGCCACCGCATCCGCTCCCACTTCCACCCAGGTGCAGATGCGCCCGAGCTCGTCGCACGTCCCCTCCACGAGGATGCCGCCCGCCTGCAGCCGCGACGACATGCGACGCCAGGCGTCGCCGACCTCGGTCTCGTCGTACTGCCGCAGCACGTTGAATGCCCGGATGACAGCGGGTGCGCGAGCGTCGGGAGTGGGCACCTCGAACCCACCGCGCTGGAACGACACCCGCGCGTCGCGGGCGAAGCCGCCCGCTCCGGAACGGATCGCCGCGAGTTGCTCCCGGGCCCGGGCCACGCGGGCGGGGTCGATCTCGAGACCGAGGACATCGACGTCCGAACGCGTGCGGCGCAGTCGCGCCTCGAGCTCGAACACCGTCACGCCGCTGGCGCCGTAGCCCAGATCGACGACGAACGGGTCGTCGGTGCGGCGCAGCACCGGATGCCGGGCGATCCAGCGATCGATGCGACGCAGACGATTGGTGTTGGTCGTGCCACGGGTGATCTGGCCGACCACTCTGCCGGGCACTTTCTCCGGCGGCATCCCTCCATGATGTCAGGCGGCGGCTCGGTAGGATGGGCGGCATGACCGCGCCGTACACGCTGATCCTCCTCCGCCACGGGCAGAGCGAATGGAACAAGACGAACCAGTTCACCGGATGGGTGGATGTCCGCCTCACCGACCAGGGCAAGGCCGAGGCCCAGCGCGGCGGTGAGCTGCTCAAGGAATCGGGGCTGCTGCCCGACGTGCTGCACACGTCGCTGCTGTCACGCGCGATCCAGACGGCGAACATCGCCCTCGACGCCGCCGACCGCCTCTGGATTCCGGTGAAGCGGTCGTGGCGCCTCAACGAGCGCCACTACGGTGCCCTGCAGGGCAAGGACAAGGCCGAGACGCTCGAGGAGTTCGGCAACGAGCAGTTCATGCTGTGGCGTCGCTCGTTCGACGTGCCGCCGCCGGACCTCGCCGACGACGACCAATACAGCCAGGTGGGCGACCCCCGCTACGCCGGCATCGACGGCGAGGTGCCGCGCACGGAGTCCCTCAAGATCGTGATCGACCGACTGCTGCCCTACTGGGACAGCGAGATCGTGCCCGACCTGAAGGCGGGAAAGACCGTGCTCGTCACCGCGCACGGAAACTCGCTGCGCGGGCTCGTGAAGCACCTCGACGGCATCAGCGACACCGACATCGCTGAACTGAACATCCCCACCGGCATCCCGCTCGTCTACAAGCTCGGCGAAGACCTCATGCCGCTCGAGCCTGGTGAGTACCTCGACCCTGAGGCTGCCGCTGCGGGTGCGGCCGCTGTCGCCGCCCAGGGGAAGAAGTAAGCCCGAACGGCGGCGTTTCGTCTCGTCGCTGCTGCGTTTCGTCTCGTCGCTTCGCTCCTCGCTCAACGTCCGCGGGGTGGTCCCCCGGTCGTTGAGCGAGCGCAGCGAGACGAAACGTCGCTCACAGCCGGTGAGCTCCCTGGTCGCCCCGCGAGCGCAGCGAGACGAAACGTCGCAACCGAAGCGGGTCGTGCCCGCTCAGGCCTCGGCGCTGATGATGGCGATCGAGCTGGTGTCGGGAGTCCAGTCGCCGGTGGCGAGATAGGCCACCTTCTTGGCGACCGACACCGCGTGGTCGGCGAAGCGCTCGTGGTAGCGACTGGCGAGAGTGGCGTCGACGGTGGCGGCCGCCTCGCCCTTCCACGTCTCACCCAGAACCTTCTCGAAGATCGCGAGGTGCAGGTCGTCGAGCTCCTCCTCGAGTGAGCGGAGCTTCTCGACCAGGCTGAGGTCTTCGGAGTGGAGGAGTTCGGTGAGCGTGCGCGCCACCTCGACGTCGAGCTCGCCCATCTTGATGAAGGTGCTCTTGAGCCCCTTGGGGATGGCGCGCTCGGGGAAACGCATACGCGTGAGCTGGGCGATGTGCTCGGCGATGTCGCCCATGCGCTCCAGCGACGCGCTCACCCGGAGGGCGGCGACGACGATGCGCAGGTCGCGGGCGACCGGCTGCTGGCGCGCAAGGATCTCGATCGCGAGTTCGTCGAGCGCGATGGCCTTGTCGTCGATCACCTGATCGTCTTCGATGACCTCTTCGGCCAGGGCGACATCACTGGTGCCGAACGCGCGCGTCGCCTTGTCGACGGCGACCGTCACGAGCTCGGAGATCTCGACCAGGCGGGCCTGAACGTCTTCGAGCGACTGGTGGAACACTTCGCGCATCAGCGGAACCTCTCTCCTCGCGGGCACGACACGATACCGCGCCGGCGACGCGGCGATCATCCCCCGGGAAGGTTAACGAACGGTGCCGCGTCGGTGAACACTGGGCGCGTTCACCACGCCCGGGGCTCTTGCGGCTGAAACCGCCGCGTCTGCGACTCTACGCTGGGGTCATGGATTCAACGCAGCTGGCGCTGGTGGCGCTCGGCGTGGGAACCCTCATCGGGGGTGCGCTGGCTGCATTGGTCCTCGTGGCGCTGCGCGCGCGCGACGCGGCACGCGACCGCGCATCGACGGACCTGCCCGACGGCACCCGTGCGGTGCTGCAGGGAATGGACGACGTGGCCGTCGTGGTCGACTCGTCGCTGCACATCGTCGCCGCCTCACCCCCGGCGGAGCTGTTCGGACTGGTCGAACACGAGACTCTGGGTGAAGACGAGCTACGCAACCTCGTGCGATCCACTCGCGCGGCCCAACGGCCCGAATCCGAGACGCTCCGTCTGCGCAGAGGTGTCGAACTGCGATCGGTGGCCGCGCGAGCCAGCGCGATCACACCGCGACTCACCCTCATCGTGTTGCGTGACATCACCGAACGCGAGCGTGTGGAAGAGATGCGCCGCGACTTCGTGGCCAACACGAGTCACGAGCTGAAGACCCCCGTAGGGGCAGTGACACTGCTCGCCGAGGCGATCGAGTCGGCCGCCGACGATCCCGACCAGGTGCGACACTTCGCCGGGAGGTTGAGCGCCGAGGCATCCCGCCTGGGCCAACTGACGTCGAGGATCATGAACCTCTCGCGTCTCCAGGCCGCCGACGACCTCACCGAGCTGCGGACGGTGTCGATCGACGAGGTGCTCACCGCGGCGATCGAGTCGCAAGGCGTGGCTGCCGACGCTGCCCAGATCACGGTCGTCCGCGGCGGCGTTCGCGGCGCGTACGTGCGCGGCGACGTGCAGGTGCTCACCGAGGCGATGGCGAACCTCATCGCCAATGCGATCGCGTACTCGCCGCCGGGCTCGCCGGTCGGCGTCGGCGTGAAGGTGGCCGGCGACGTGGTGGAGATCGCCGTCACCGACCGCGGCATCGGCATCCCCGAGGGGGAGCAGGCGCGCGTGTTCGAGCGCTTCTACCGCGCCGACCAGGCCCGATCGAGGCGCACCGGAGGCACCGGGCTCGGACTGTCGATCGTCAAGCACGCCGTGCAGCGGCACGGGGGCGATGTGGAGCTGTGGTCGCGGCCCGGACGTGGATCGACCTTCACCGTGCGACTGGCGGCGGTGGCGGCGCCGTCCGACGTCGCGACGGGCAAGAAACGCGCGAAGAAAAAGAAGAAAGACACCCGCGGCAGTGCCCGGGTGAAGGGAGACAAGAAATGACCCGCGTGCTGATCGTGGAGGACGAGCCGGATCTCGCCGACCCGCTGGCCTACCTGCTGCGGCGGGAGGGCTTCGAGGTGGAGATCGCCGAAGACGGGCCCACCGCGCTCGACTCCTTCACTGCTCGCGGCGCCGACATCGTGCTGCTCGATCTCATGCTGCCGGGGATGCCGGGCACCGAGGTGTGCCGGGTCATCCGCACGACCTCGAAGGTGCCGATCATCATGCTGACGGCGAAGGACTCCGAGGTCGACATCGTCGTGGGTCTCGAACTCGGGGCCGACGACTACGTGACCAAGCCCTACTCGTCGCGCGAACTGCTCGCGCGCATGCGTGCGGTGCTCCGGCGGACCGAGGATGCCGACATCGACGTGGATGAACGGGTCGTCGAAGGCGGCCGGGTGCGCATCGACATCGACCGGCACACCGTCTCGGTCGATGGCGCGGAGATCGCGATGCCGCTGAAGGAGTTCGAGCTGCTCGAGGTGCTGATGCGCAACGCGGGCCGGGTGCTCACCCGCGGCCAGCTGATCGACCGCGTGTGGGGGAGCGACTACTTCGGCGACACCAAGACGCTCGACGTGCACATCAAGCGCATCCGCTCGCGCATCGAGCAGAATCCGGGAGAGCCGAGCATGCTGCTCACCGTGCGCGGACTCGGCTACCGCTTCGAGGGCTGAGCAGGATCTACTGCTGCTCGGCCGCAGGGGTCGGGACGAACGGCGCGTACTGCGGCAGGCCGCCGTCGAGCACCGGCACGGCGATGTCGACGCCTTCGCCGTCGCCGGACTGGAACGCGACGTCGACGGTGCTGCCCGGCGCGCTGTCGAGACCGTTGATCAGGAGCGGCTCGACGCCGTCGGCGCCCATGCTGACGGTGGTGCGGGCGGGGACGGTAACGGTGGCCACCTGGCCGCCGATGCCGATGTTCAGCGTCTCGGTGCTGTCGGTGTCGTTCACCACTGCGGCGATGAAGTTGCCGGTGGCACCCGACTCATCGGCCACGATGAGGGCGTTGCGCACATCCAGCGGTCCGGAATCGGGCACGTTGACCCCGTCGGATGCCGAGTACTCGATGGTCGTGGCCTGCGGCGAGATCATGCTGCACCCCGACGCCCCCAGGGTCACGGCCAGCCCCACGGCGGCCGTCGCCAGCAGGCGAGAGCTCTTCGAGCGCAGGGCTCCCGAGCGGAAGGATGCCGAGAGAAGCGGGGCCGCGGAGCGGTGGGTGTTCACAGTTCCTCCGTTGAGGTCACGGTTGCCCGTCGAGGTCCACAGTTCCCTCAGCGGAACCGGGCGGGATTCGCCCTCCATTGTAGTGTCCGCATGCCGCTGGGCCGATCCCGGCACCGGTCGCGCGCCGCCCCCGCCTGCGCGGTGTGGGGGTCAGGCGGCGAACCTTACCGCATATGCGCTGTGGTATCCTTGAGGTTGCCGAAAGGACATAACTGCATGCTTTTTGAGGTTGGCGAGACGGTCGTCTATCCGCACCACGGCGCCGCAACGATCATCGAGGTCAAAGACCGGATCATCAAGGGCGAGACCAAGAAATACCTGAAGCTCAACGTCACGCAGGGAGACCTCGTCATCGAGGTCCCGGCGGACAACGTCGACTTGGTCGGCGTTCGCGACGTGATCGGGCAGGACGGTCTGGATCGTGTCTACGACGTGCTGCGCGCGCCGTTCACGGAGGAGCCCACGAACTGGTCGCGCCGCTACAAGGCGAACCTCGAGAAGCTGGCTTCCGGCGACGTCATCAAGGTGAGCGAGGTCGTTCGTGACCTGTGGCGCCGCGACCAGGATCGCGGTCTGTCGGCGGGTGAGAAGCGCATGCTCGCCAAGGCGCGCCAGATCCTCGTCTCCGAGATCGCTCTGGCGCTGAAGACCGAGGAAGAGAAGGCATCCAGCGTTCTCGACGAGGTTCTCGCCAGCTAGCAATCCCCGCCTTCGCGCTCACGACGCACCATGATGGTGCGATGAGCGATGGTGTGAAGAGCGACGCTGCGGCTCGAGACGAGCAACCCTCCCGGATCGCGATGCCGGACCTGTCACGACGTGACCTGACCCTCGATCTCGCGCGCGTGCTCTGCGTGCTGTTCGTGATCGTCGTCCACGTGCTCCAGGTCGGCATCGGACCGGGCGAGGACGGCGGGCTCGTCGCCTCACGCCCCGCCGAGCAGGAGCCGTGGTTCAACGCGGCCACCTGGGTCGGGCAGATCATGCCGCTGTTCTTCGTGGTCGGCGGATTCGCGTCTGCGGCCGGCTGGGAATCGTGGACCCGCAGGGGCGGCACCGCCGTGGCATTCGTGCGCACCCGAACGCTGCGACTGGCTCAACCCGCGCTGCCGCTGTTCGTCTTCTTCGCCGTCGTGCTCGGCGCGGCGACCCTCGCGGGTATCGCTCCCGACCTGGTCGGGGCGGCGGCGGTGGGAGCAGGATCACCGCTGTGGTTCCTCGCCGCCTACCTCATCTGTCAGGCGGTGGTGCCGCTCATGGCGCGGTTGCACGCGCACGCGCCCCGTGCCACCGTCGCCGCGCTCGCCGTCGGCGTGGTGCTGGTGGATGCCGCACGCTTCTCGACCGGCGTGACCGAGATCGGCCTGCTCAACCTCCTGCTGGTGTGGCCGCTCGTGCAGCAGATGGGGTTCTGGTACCGCGACGGGTGGTTCGACCGTCGCCGCACTATGACTCTGCTGACGATCGCCGCGTGCTGCTACGTCGCGCTGTGGCCTCTCACCGCCTGGGGCCCCTACTCGGCGTCCATGTTGGGAAACCTCAACCCTCCCACGGTGCCCCTCGTCCTCCTCGGCCTCGCGCAGGCGTGCCTGCTGCGGGTGGCGCGCCCGGTGCTCGCGCGGCTCATGCGCGTGCGCGCCGTGCAGGGATTCATCTTCCTCATGGGAACGCGGCTCATGACCGTGTATCTCTGGCATCTGCCCGTGATCCTGGTGATCAGCGGCGCCGCCCTGCTGATCCCCGGGGCAGCGCCCGTGCCGTCGTCGGCGGCGTGGTGGTGGACACGGCCGGTCATGATCGTGGTGGTGCTGGTGGCGGTGTTGGCACTGTCGCTCGGGCTCGTGCGGTTCGAGAAGCTCGGCGAACGAGGGGAGAGCCCCGCGCCGGCGCTCGTGGCGATCGGGTGGGTGTGCGCGTTCGTGCCGCCGTTCGCCGTGATGCAGTGGTTCCTCGACGTCTGGCTGGCCGTGGGTGGAGCGGTGCTGCTGTCCCTGTCCGTCGTGCTGCTGCGCCGCCGCGGGCGGGCCCGCTCGGTAGTGTCGGACACATGACCGAATCGGATGCCGGGGCCGCCCCGCCGCCCACGCCCGTACCTCGGCCGCGTGCCGCCGTCGTGGTCGTCGCCGCGGGATCGGGGACGCGCCTGGGGGCTTCGGCACCGAAGGCGTTCGTCGGGATCGACGCGCACAGCATCCTGCGCCACTGCCTCGAGGGCGTGCTCGCAGGCCCCCTCGCGCAGGTGGTGGTGGTCGTTCCCCCCGAGCGCGTGGGCGATGCCCTCACCGAGGTGCGCGAAGTGGCCGGTGACCGCGCCGACGTCACCTCTGTGGTCGCCGGGGGCGACACCCGGCAGCAGTCGGTGGCCGCGGGTCTGGCCGCCGTGTGGCCCGATGTGGAGTTCGTGCTCGTGCACGATGCCGCCCGTGCCCTCACCCCTCCTTCGGTGTTCGAGCGTGTGCGGGCTGCGTTGGAGGCGGGGGATGACGCCGTGCTGCCGGTGCTCCCGGTGATCGACACGATCAAGCGGGTCGACGGGGAGACGGTGGTCACGGGCGTGGACCGGTCGCAGCTGGCAGCCGCCCAGACCCCGCAGGGGTTCCGCCGCGACGTTCTGCTGGCGGCGATGGCCGAAGCCACCGAGGATCACACCGACGACGCTGCACTCGTGCAGGCCGCGGGACACGCCGTGGTGACGGTGGCCGGCGATGAGCGATCGTTCAAGATCACGACGCCGGCAGATCTCGAACGGGCGCGCAACCTGCTCGCATCTGTCCCGACGCGTTCGCCGGCCGTGGCCGCAGGCCACCGCGCTCCGGCCCCCCGCGTGGGGATCGGGACGGACGTGCACGCATTCGGCGGAGAGGGCGCCCTGTGGCTGGCGGGGCTGGAATGGCCCGGCGAAGCGGGGCTCAAGGGGCACTCCGACGGCGATGCGGTGGCTCACGCCATCGTCGATGCCCTGCTGGCAGCGGCCGGCCTGGGCGACATCGGCATCCACTTCGGTACCGATCACCCCGAGTATGCCGGTGCTCATGCCGCGGTGTTCCTCGGTCGCACCCGGGAGATCCTCGCCGAAGCCGGCTACGCGATCGGCAACGTCTCGGTGCAGGTGCAGGCGCGCCGGCCCCGATTCGCCGCGCGGCGATCAGAGGCCGAGCGGGTGCTGTCGGAAGCGCTGGGAGGTGCCCCTGTGTCGGTGTCGGCCACCACGACCGACGGGCTCGGGTTCACCGGAACCGGCGACGGCGTGGCTGCCTTCGCCGTGGCGGTCGTCGTCGCGGCGTGAAGGTCAGTCGGCCAGCGCCCGTGTCATGAACAGCGACATCGGATCGAGGCGATAGTCGCCGAACGGTCCGCACTCCACGAAGCCCTCCGAGGCATACAGCCGGTGGGCGGGCACGAACCGGGGTTCGACACCGGTCTCGAGCCACAGCGAGGTGAACCCGCGGGCGCGGGCGGTAGCGATGATGTGCCGAAGCATCGCGCGGCCGGCGCCGGTACGAAGGAAGTCATCGTCCACGCGCATCGACTTGACCTCCCCGCGCTGGTCATCCAGCTGCTTGAGCGCGCCGATCGCGGAGATCCGGCCCTCGTGCCACGCCGACCAGACCGTGAGCGAGGGATGCCGGAGCGCGTCGAGATCGAGCGCGTGCACGCTGTCGATGGCGCACGTGTCGCGCATCGCTCCCAGGTGGTGGGCGATGAGCTGCTGTGTCTCGGCTCCCGACAGATCATCCTCGACGATCCGGAACGACAGCGGCAGGGAGGACGTCATCCCGTCACTGTGCCAGAGCAGCGTTACGGCGCGGTTTCGCCCCCACCGCGAGCAACACGAGTCCGGCGGCGAGCACACCCACGCCCAGCATCGCGCCGGCGCTGAGACGTTCACCGAGCACGCCGACGCCGAGCAGAGTGGCCGTCAGCGGTTCGGCGAGGGTGAGGGTGGCCGCCGTCGCCGCGGTGAGACGCTCCAGGCCCCACGTGAACAGCGTGTACGCGACCGCGATCGTGGCGATCCCCAGCCATACCGCCATGATGGCGCCGCGCGGATCGGCCAGCCACGCGAGGTCGACGAACGGCAGGGCGAGCGCGGCGAAGCCCGCCGACCAGGCGCCCATGGCGCCGGCCACCGTGAAGGGATCCCACCCGGCATCCATGAGTCTGCGTTGCGCGTTGGCGAAGACGGCGAACGCGGCCCCCGCTCCCACCGAGCCGGCGATGCCGAGCGGGTCGACGCCACCGCCGCCACCGGCCCCGCCAACCGAAGCGCCGGCCATCCCCAGCACGACCACCCCCGCGGTGGCCAGGGCCGTGGCCGTCAGCCACGTGAGGGAGGGGAGGCGCCGGGTGAGCAGCCATTCGAGTAGTCCCGCGATGACGGGGGCCGACCCGAGGGCGATCACGGTGCCCACGGCCACGCCGCCGCGCGCGGTGCCCAGGAAGAACAGGGGCTGATAGGCGGCCAGGCACAGCCCGGTGAGCGCCATGAGCAGCAGTGCGCGCGGGGTCAGTCGGGGGATCGGGCGTGCGCGCGCGTCGGATGCCGTGCGCGCGGCGCGTCGGCGGGCGAGCGCGAACCCGATCGCGGCCAGCGCGGTGCCCCCGATCACGAGCCGCATGACCCCGATCGACAGTGGTGTCGTGCCGTCGGGTCCGAGAGCCTGTGAGGTGCCGGTGGTGCCGAACAGCACCGCGGCGGCGAGGACGGCGAAGACGGCGGGCACCCTACAGTTCTACCGCGTCGCCGCGGGTAGGCTGGTGCGGTGACGGTCCGGCTCTACGACACCCAGGCGCAGGCCCTGCGCGAGTTCGTGCCGCTGACCCCCGACAACGTCACGATGTACGTGTGCGGGCCGACCGTGCAGTCCGGCCCCCACATCGGGCACGTACGCGCCGCGCTCAGCTTCGACATCCTGCGGCGCTGGCTCGAACACCGCTTCGGACGCGTCACGTTCGTGCGCAACGTCACCGACATCGACGACAAGGTGCTCGCCAACGCCACCGAGCGCGAGCCGTGGTGGGCGCTGGCCTACCGGATGGAGGGGGAGTTCTCCCGCGCGTATGCCGCGGTCGGCATCCGTCCCCCCACCTATGAGCCGCGGGCGACCGCGTCGATCCCGCAGATGATCGAGTTGATCGAGCGGCTGATCGCGGAAGGGCACGCGTACTCCGCGGGCGAGGCCGCACCGGGCGACGTGTACTTCGACGTGCGGTCGTGGCCGCCCTACGGCGAACTGACCCATCAGTCGATCGACGCGATGGAGTCGGCGACGGATGCCGACCCCCGCGGCAAGCGCGATCCGCGCGACTTCGCCCTGTGGAAGGGCGCGAAGCCGGGCGAGCCGGCCGATGCGTCGTGGGAGTCGCCGTGGGGCCGCGGACGCCCGGGCTGGCACATCGAGTGCTCGGCGATGAGCCGCCGCTACCTCGGCTCCGAGTTCGACATCCACGGCGGCGGACTCGATCTGCGCTTCCCGCACCACGAGAACGAGCTGGCGCAGTCGCACGCGGCTGGTGATGCGTTCGCCCGCTACTGGGTGCACAACGGACTGGTCACCGTGGGCGATCAGAAGATGTCGAAGTCGCTCGGCAACTTCCTGCTGGCAGGCCACGTGCTGCGCGATCATGCGCCCCTGGTCGTGCGCTACGCGCTCGCCGCCGCGCACTACCGCTCGAGCCTCGACATCACCGCGTCGTCGTTCGACGAGGCGGCGGCCGCCCTCGATCGCATCTCCGCGTTCCAACAGCGCGCCGCGCGCGTGCTGGGACGCGACAGCTGGTTGACCGCCGCCGAGCTTCCCTCCGCGTTCGCCGATGCGCTCGACGACGACCTCGGCGTGCCGCAGGCGCTCGCCGTGGTGCACGAGACGGTGCGCGCGGGCAACACTGCACTGGATGCCGGCGACCGCGCCGCCGCCGCACGCGCAGCGGTGCAGGTGGGGCGGATGACGGGACTGCTCGGCATCAACCCCGAAGACCCGCAGTGGCGCGCCGCGTCGGGCGGCACGCACGCACAGGCGCTGGACGCGCTCGTGCAGACGATGATCACTCAGCGCGCCCAGGCGCGCGACAGCAAGGACTGGGCGACAGCCGACCGCATCCGCGATGCGATCGCGGCGGCCGGCATCGCCCTCGAAGACGGTCCCGAGGGGACCCATTGGAGTCTGAACGATGGCTAAGCCGGGTAACCCGTCCGCGGGCAAGGGTAAGAAGAAGGGCCCCACGAAGGGCACCGGAGGAAAGAACCGGCGCTCGCTGGAGGGCCGTGGTCCGACGCCGAAGGCTGAGGATCGCGCCTGGCATCCGGCAGGCAAGCGCAAGGCCGCGGCCGAGCGCTACGCGGCCGCCGGCGGCAAGGGCAAGCCAGGCGGATCGACCCGCGGCTCGGGGTCGGGCGGACGGGCCAAGAAGGACGACGACACCGAGATCGTCACCGGCCGCAACTCCGTGCTCGAGGCGCTCCGGGCCAAGATCCCGGCCACCGCGTTCTACATCGCGCAGCGCGTGGAGATGGACGACCGCGTCAAGGAGATGCTCTCCATCGCCACCCACCGCGACATCCCCGTCATGGAGGTCATGCGGCCCGAGCTCGACCGGATGGCAGGCTTCGACGGCGTGCACCAGGGCGTCGCGCTGAAGGTGCCCCCGTACGAGTACGCGCACCCGCAGGACCTGCTGGAGGAGCTCATCGACCGGGGCGAACTGCCGCTGCTCGTGGCCCTCGACGGCGTCACCGACCCCCGCAACCTCGGTGCGATTCTCCGCTCCACCGGGGCGTTCGGTGGTCAGGGGGTGATCGTGCCGCAGCGCCGGTCGGCGAGCGTCAACTCCGCCGCCTGGAAGACGAGCGCCGGTGCCGCGGCGCGTGTTCCCGTCGCGATGGCGCCGAACCTCACCACCACGCTCAAGGAGTTCAAGAAGCAGGGTGTGTTCGTGCTCGGCCTCGACGGCGGCGGCGACGTGATGCTGCCCGCGCTGGAGCTTGCCGACCGCCCCGTCGTCATCGTCGTGGGCTCGGAGGGCAAGGGCTTGTCTCGCCTGGTGACCGAGACGTGCGATCAGGTCGTCTCGATCCCGATCTCCGCGGCCACCGAGTCGCTCAACGCCGGCATCGCCGCGTCCGTCGCGCTCTACCAGGTGTCCACCCTCCGGGCGGCGTCGGAGTAGTCCCACTTCCCGTGGTGCATGTCCCAGTTTCGGCTGCATAGAGCCTCCCAAACAGCAGAAAGCGGGACATGCCTGCCGGGGGCGGCTCAGACCTTCGCAGAGATCACTTCTTGTACTGGTAGGGGTTGGTGAGCACTTCGGTCTCGGGGATGTCGGGGTGCTGCCCCGAGATCCATTCGTCGCCGACTTCGCGCTCGAGGTAGGCGACGGTGTCGTCGAGCTTGGCGCGCACGCCACGCAGATCGCCGGCGGTGACCTTGCCCTCCCACTTGACGACCTCGCCGCCTACCAGCACCGTGTGCACATCGCCGCGCTGTGCCTGGTAGACGATCTGGCCCCACGGGTTGATGAGGGGCGCCCAGGTGGGCGAGTCCTCGTTCTTCAGGAGCACGACGTCGCCGAGCTTGCCGACCTCCAGTGAGCCGATGCGGTCCAGGGCTCCGAGCGCTTCGGCGCCACCCCGGGTGGCCATGTGCACGACGTCCTCGGCGCGGAGCTTCACGTGCGTGACGGTCTCAGCGGGCTCACGACGGTGGGCGTGGAAGTGTTCGAGTGCCCGGTCGGCGTTGACGGTGGCGCGCATCGCCGAGAAGAGGTCGGCCGAGAACCACACGCTCGTGTCCACCGAGAGCGAGGTGGGGATGCCGTGCTTGCGCAGCTGGTGGATGGGCGGATAGCCCTGCCCGCACGTGTCCTCCGACTCGGTGGCCAGCGAGACATTGCCGCCCGTGGCGGCGATCATCTGGTACGACTCGTCGGACAGCGACGCCGCATGCACGTACGTGAAGCCCTCCTCCATTACGCCCGCGCGGTAAGCGTTGCGGATGCCCCAGTCGTTGGTGGCGCCCCAGACCCCGGCGTGGGTGGTCACGCGCAGGCCGAGCTCCTTCGCCACGCGGTACGCGGCGAGCTCGGGGAACTGCTCGTCCTGGTTCGGGACGTCGAAGGCGATCTGGGTGCCGAACATGCGCGAGTCGTCGCGCGATGCGGTGAGGATGCGCTGAACCGCCGGGTCGGCCGTCCACTCCCACGGCGACTGGTGGATGTTGCCGTAGGCGAAGACGAACCGTCCGGGGGAGGAGACGAGGGCGTCGTAGGCCGCCTCGCCGTGCTCGACCGTGCGCAGACCGTGTGACCAGTCGACGCTGGTGGTGACCCCCGACTCGATGGCATCCAGCGCGGAGATCAAGTTGCCGGCGGCGTAGTCCTGGGGCCGGAACTTGGCCCCGTGCTGCAGGTAGTACCAGACGAAGTACTGCGTGAGCGTCCAGTCCGCACCGTAGGCGCGCATCGCGGTCTGCCACATGTGGCGGTGGGTGTCGACCATGCCCGGCATCAGGATGCCGCCTGCCGCATCGATCACGCACGCGTCGTCGGGGGCGGCGACGTCCACCCCCACCTCGGCGATGACACCGTCTTTGACGAGCACGTCGCCACGCGGGAGCACCGTATGGGCGTTGTCCATCGTGAGCACGATGGCGTTCCGGAAGAGGATCGGCTGCCCGGCCCGAGGCGCGGGCTGTGCGGGTGCGACAGCGGTCATGAGCTCATCTCCTTTGATCAGCCGGCTGGGTTGTTCAGCGTCGTGTGCAGTCGGGTGAAACGGCGCGTGCACCCCAGCATGACGCAAGATCTGGTGAAGGGGAAGGGCTCGTGACTTGACATTCGCGTCAGGCGTTGGTTTACATTGGGTTTAGTGAGACTGAACACTCCGCGGAGTGGCCCGACGTCCCGTCGCAGAGGTCTCCCGGGCGATGCGAAGACGCATCGTCTCGCACCGAATCGTCAGGAGGCAACGCATGGCGAGATTCGTCGTCCGACGCGCGGCAGACGCACAGTACGTCGACCCGGGCCCTCTCGCGCCGGGATCGGTGGGAGTGACGCGGTGGCAGGGAGTCGGCGAAGCCGACGGCGCCGCCCACACCGACTTCGGCATCACGCGCCTGGCTCGTGGCGGTTACACCGGAACCCATGTCCACTCGTTCGAGGAGAGCTTCCACGTGCTCGAGGGTGAAGTCGTCCTCGTGACGCCGGAGGCCACCGTGCGTCTGGTGGCCGGCGACTACGGCGTCATCCCCATCGGTGTCCCACACGCCTGGCGCGCCTCCGGCGACCACGAGGCCGCCTGGGCCGACCTGTTCACCCCGCCTGCGCGCGAGCGGTACGGATCGGACACGTACCGGGTCGCCGACCTGCCCGACCGCGATCCGATCGCCGTAGACACGCGCGATCCCCGCACCCGCTCGTTCGGCAACATCACGACCGAGCACATGAACCCCGGACGCCAGTCGCAGGAACTCCTCGCCGTCTCTGCCAGCATGCGTACCGCGTTGCTGGTGTACAGCGGCATCACGCTGAAGATGATGGTCGACTCGGATCTCGGCGCCACCCTCGGAACGCTGTTCATGGTGCGCTACGCGCCCGACGGGAAGGCCGGCCCGCACGACCACCCCCTCGAAGAGGCCTACCTCATCACCGAGGGCCAGACCCGTGCCACCTTCGATGGCGAGGAGTTCGTCCTCGGCGTGGGAGACATCGCCTGGGCCGGTGTGGGGTGCGTGCACTCGTTCGAAGCAACCGGTTCCGAAGTGCAGTGGCTGGAGACCCAGTCGCCCCAAATGCCCCCGCGCCACGCCTACCGCTTCGTGCGCGACTGGCAGTATCTGGAAGAACGTCTCGAGGAGGAGATGTGAGCGAACGCACCATTCTGGTGGCCGGTGGATCATCGGGCATCGGACTCGAACTGGCCAAGGATCTGGTCGCCGGAGGCGACCGCGTCGTGGTGACCAGTCGCAGCCGTGAGACCGCGGAGGAGGTGGCCGCCTCGCTGGGCGAGCGCGCCGTGGGCGTCGCCCTCGACGTGTCGGAGCCCGAGGGCATCGCCGATCAGCTGGCCGAGGTCGGCCGACTCGACGGGCTGGTGCTCGCGGCCATCGAACGTGACGCCAATACGCTCCGCGACTACGACATCGCCCGCGCGCGCCGCCTCGTGACCCTCAAGCTCATCGGCTACACCGAGACGATTCACACACTCCTCGATCGGCTCGAGCCGTCGGTCGACACGGGCATCGTGCTGTTCGGAGGGCGGGCCAAGGACGCCCCTTATCCCGGCTCGACCACCGTCTCGACGATCAACGGCGGTGTGGACGGCCTGATGAACACGCTCGCGCACGAGCTCGCGCCCATCCGTGTGAACGCGCTGCACCCGGGCATCATCGGCGACAGCCCGTTCTGGGCGGCCAAGCCCGACGGCGTACTGAGCGGGTACGAGTCGCGCACGCCCGGCGGGGCGCTGGCGACCATGCTCGACGTGGTCGACGCCACCAAGTTCCTGCTGTTCAACCGGGGAGTCTCGGCCCACAGCCTCAACGTCGATCGCGGCTGGCGCATCAGCTGACGGCATCCGGCGCACGAGCAACGAGAGAAAGAGCAATCATGAGCATCGCCACACGCGGCACCATGGGTGTCGATTGGGAGCAGCGGGTCAACTTCGAGCGCCTCCGCGATGAGCGGCTGGCGCGGCTCCATGCGCAGTTGGAGCGCTCGTCGCTGGGTGCGGTGCTCGCGTTCGACTTCTCGAACATCCGCTACGCCTCGGCCACCCACATCGGCACGTGGGCGATGGACAAGCTGATCCGCTTCTGCCTGGTCACCCGCAAGACCGACCCGATCGTGTGGGACTTCGGCTCGGCGGCCAAGCACCACGCGCTGCTGAACCCGTGGCTGCACGAGACGCACATGGAGGCCGATGCCGATCCTCACGCGCCCCACCACGGGGCGACGCGCCCGCGGCAGGAGTCCGGTGCCCGGGCGGGCATCTCCACCCTCCGCGGCGCCTTCCCGCCCGACGCGGGGATCGCCGAGGAGGTGGCGCGCAAGATCAAGCGCGAACTGGAGCGCTTCGGGCTCGCGAACGAGCCGCTCGGGGTGGATGTCGTGGAGCTGCCGATCCTGTTCGCCCTGCAGCGCGAAGGCATCGAGGTGGTCGACGGGCAGCAGGTGTTCATGGAGGCGCGGCGCATCAAGACCGAAGACGAGATCACGCTGCTGACGACGGCGGCCTCGATGGTGGATGCCGCCTACGACGAGCTCTACGAGTTCCTGCGGCCCGGCGTGCGGGAGAACCAGTGCGTGGGCCTGGTGGCCAAGTCGCTTTACGATCAGGGATCCGAGTACGTCGAGGGCGTCAACGCGATCTCGGGCGAGCGCTGCGCACCGCACCCGCACGTGTACTCCGACCGGGCCGTGAGGCCGGGAGATCCCGCCTTCTTCGACATCCTGCATTCGTACAACGGCTATCGCACCTGCTATTACCGCACGTTCGCCGTGGGATCGGCCAGCCCTGCCCAGCGCGACGCGTACAAGCGGTGCCGCGAGTACATGGACCGGGCGATCGCCGCGGTCAAGCCGGGAGCGACCACCGCCGACATCGTCGAGCTGTGGCCGAAGGCGGAGGAGTTCGGCTTCCCCGACGAGGAGGCGGCTTTCGCCCTGCAGTACGGCCACGGCGTCGGTCTGTCGATCTGGGAGAAGCCGATCTTCTCCCGGCTCACCTCACTCGATCACCCGGAGGTGCTGGAGGAGGGCATGGTCTTCGCGCTGGAGACCTACTGGCCGGCCGCCGACGGATGGGGAGCGGCCCGCATCGAGGAAGAGGTGGTCGTCACCGCCGACGGCTGTGAGGTCATCACCAAGTTCCCGGCCGAGGAACTGCTCGTGGCCGGCGGGGGACGGTACTTCACCGTCAACGGCCCGCTGGCCGGCATTCGCGACTCCCAGTCACACCTGAACACCCCCGAGGGGCGCGGCGAAGCCTGATCGGGCCTCGCCGCGCGCCGACCGAAAGCAGGGCCAACGGGCCACCGCCGCGTCGCCGCGGCCCTGGTCATGCGATCGGCCCTGCTTTCGGCTGCCCGCGGCACTCCGCGCGCCTCGACGTGTGCACTTTTACTTGAATCAGTGTGCAGTATCACTTGACACACTGTTCACCGCTTGGTTCACTGTTCACATCCCAGGCGGATCCCCGACGACGTGGAAGGTCTGACAGCCGGTGCTCGAACCCGTATTCCTCGCCCAGCAAGTCCTGAACGGACTGAGCTTCGGCGCGCTCCTCTTCTTGCTGGCCAGCGGCCTCACGTTGGTGTTCGGCCTCATGCGCATCGTGAACATGGCCCACGGCGCGTTCTACATGCTCGGCGGCTATATCGGTGTGGTCATCGCCACCCTCACCGGCAATCTCCTCATCGCCGTGATCGCCGCGATCGCGGCCGTCGCCCTCACCGCCTTCGTCGTCGAGGTGGGGCTGCTGAGATTCGTGCGCGGCCAGGAGATGCCCGAGGTGCTGCTCACGATCGGCGTCTCGTTCGTGATCGCCGACCTGTGTCTGGCGATCTTCGGCGGCGACCCGCAGAACCTGCCCAACGCGGTGCGCTTCCCCGGCGCCCTCGTCATCGGAGACTTCGCCTACCCGTGGTACCGGTTGTTCGTCATCGGCGTCGCCCTCGTGATCGGGATCGCCCTCGCTCTCGTGCAGAGCCGCACCCGGGTGGGCGCGATCGTCCGCGCCGGCGTGGACGATCGCGAGATCATCACCGCGATGGGAGTGAACATCCGGTGGGTGTTCACCGGCATGTTCGTCGTCGGCGCGGCCCTGGCCGCCATCGGCGGCACGATCGGTGCCGGCATGCAGAGCATCCTCCCCGGCGTGCAGAACGAAGTGCTCCTCTATGCGCTCGTCGTGATCATCATCGGCGGGCTCGGATCGGTCCCGGGCGCGGCGGTCGGCAGTGTGCTCATCGGGCTGATCGACGTGTTCGCGAAGGCGCTCATCCCGGAGCTCGCCTACTTCACGATCTTCCTGCCGATGGCCCTCGTCCTCGTCTTCCGCCCGACGGGCCTGTTCGGAAAGGCTGCCTGATGAGCAACCGCATCGTCGAGACCCGCACCGTCCGCACCCTGGGCGCCCCGCGCCGCGACCGTGGCCAGCTGCTGAACCTCGCCCTCCTGGGCGCCCTCCTCGTCGTCGCGATCGCCGTGCCCTACCTGGGCGTGTCCGGCTTCGTCGTGTCGCTCACCTCGACCATCCTGATCGCGGCCACCCTCGCCACGAGCGTCAACTTCCTCGCCGGAAACGGCGGGATGGTCTCGCTCGGTCACGCGGGCATCGCGGCGGCATCGGCGTACGGGGCCGGCTGGGCCTCGCGCCAGGGCTTCGACCCGGGGATGCAGGTGGTCTTCGCCCTGGGGATGACGCTGCTGGCATCCCTGGTCTATGGCCTCCTGTCGATGCGCACCAGTGGCATCTACTTCCTGATGGTGACCCTGGCCGTCGGCATGCTCATCTACGGTCTGGCCTTCCGCCTGTCGTCGGTCACCGGCGGCGAGAACGGCATCTCCGGCATCCGTCGCCCCGAGTGGATGGAGTCGTACTGGGTCTTCTACTACGTCGTGCTGATCGCGTTCGTGGTGGCCACCGCCGTGATGTGGGTCATCGGCAACTCGCCGTTCGGTGCGAGCCTGCGCGGTATCCGCGACAGTGAGAGTCGCATGCGCAGCCTCGGCTATAGCGTGCGCTCCTACAAGATGGGTGCCTTCATGATGTCGGGCACCGTCGCGGGGTTGGCCGGGCTCCTCTCGGTCTGGCACACGCACTTCGTGAGCCCCTCGTCGGCGGGCGTCGACCGATCGGTGCACCTGATCGTGATGGTCATCCTCGGTGGCGTGGGAACCCTGCTCGGCCCCCTCATCGGCGCGGCGATCGTCGTGCTCGTCGAGAACGTGCTCTCCAGCCACATCGACCGGTGGCCCACGGTGCTCGGCCTCATCTTCATCCTCGTGATCCTCTTCGCCCGTGCGGGCATCGCCGGCAGCACCAGAAAGCTCTACCGGCGGCTGCGCGCACGATCGAAGCCGGCGCCCCCACCCGAGCGGGGCGAGTCGGGCGGCGCACCCGCGCTGGACGACACCCACCGTGCACCACACCACCGTGCATCACAGCAACACCAAGGAAAGGACCTGCAATGACGTCAATGAAGACACGCGGTCGTCGATCCGCCCTGCTGGCGGGGATGGCGGCAGTGACCGCCCTCGCCCTGAGCGCGTGCGCCCCTCCCGGAGCGGAAGACCCGGCCCCCAGCGGACCCGGCGATGACACGAACCAGACCCTCAAGGTCGGGTACATCTCGCCGACGACGGGCAACTTCGCCGTCGCCGGTCAGGAGATGGTCGACGGCTGGAACCTGTACTGGGACCTCAACGGCACCGAAGTGAACGGCATCACGATCGAGACCGTGGTCGAAGACGACGCCGGAAACCCGGAAGTGTCGCTGACGAAGGCCAAGAAGCTGGTCGAGCAGGACGAGGTCGATTTCATCGTCGGTCCGCTCATCGCCAACACCGCCCTGGCCGTGGCCGAATACACGTACAGCGTCGGCATCCCGAACCTCCACCCCGTGGCGGCCTCGGACGACCTCACCCAGCGCAACGCGAACGACCTGACGGTGCGCACCGGATCGATGGGCGGATCGCAGGCGAACTACCCCGGCGGTGAGTGGGCGGCCACCGAGGGCGGCCACAAGACGGCCGTCACCCTCTGTGCCGACTACGCGTTCGGGTGGGAGTCGTGCGCGGGATTCGTGCAGGGCTTCGTGCAGAACGGTGGCGAGGTGCTGGAGCAGATCTGGTTCCCCAACACCACCACCGACTTCTCGACCTACGTGTCGCAGATCCAGGCGGCGAACGCGGATGTCGTCTACGTCGCGACCGCCGGTGGAGCCCCCGGCCCCAACTTCCTCACGTCGTACCTCGGGCTGGGGCTGGATCCCGACAAGCTGCTCATGAACTGCTGCTCGGTCGATCAGGGAACCCTGCGCGCGATGGGCGACCAGATCGTGGGCGTCAAGTCGGTCAGCTACTGGGCTGAGGGCCGGGACAGCGACGTGGTCACCGAGTTCATCGACGCCTACAAGGAGTTCTCCGACGGCAAGGTCCCCGGCGCCTACGTGGCCGGTGGCTACGTGACCGCGTCGCTGGTGGCGTCCGTGCTCGAAGAGAAGGGGATGGTGACCGGCGAGGACCTCGTCAGTGCCATCACCGAGTACACCTTCGAGGACAGCATCTTCGGGCGGGTCTCCTGGGACGACTACAACAACGTGGTCGGTCCGGTGTACATCCGTGAGGTGACCGCCGGGGAGGACGGCAACTTCTACAACACGCCGATCTCCACGTTCGAGGACGTCGACCAGTGGCTGGGCCGCACGCCCGAGGCGGCGCTCGCACTGCCGAACTACTCGCAGAGCTTCCAGGGGCTCGAGTGACGACATCGGCTCTCGCGGGGGTCCCGGGTCCTTCCGGATCCGGGGCCTCCGCCCCCGCGCTCGCGGTGTCGCACCTGGGCAAGCGCTACGGTGGTGTGCAGGCGGTCGACGACATCTCGCTCGAACTCGGCCCGGGCGAGCGGATGGGCGTGATCGGACCCAACGGCGCGGGAAAGACGACCCTGTTCAAGATGATCGCCGGAGACGTGCCGCCCACGACCGGCTCCATCGACCTCTTCGGTCGCGAGGTGACCAAGCTCGACACGTCCAAGCGCGCCCGACGGGGTGTCGGGCGCACCTTCCAGGTGTCGAACCTCTTCCGCGACATGACGGTGCTCGACAACGTGCGCGTCGCCGCGCGTGGCGGGTCGGGTCAGGCACGCGTGTTCTGGCGCACGCAGGGGCTGAGCGACGACGTCACCGCCCGGGCGATCGAGATGCTCGAGTCGGTCGATCTCCTCGGTCGGCGAGACGACACCGTCGCCGACCTGTCGCACGGAGAGCAGCGTCAGCTGGAGATCGCGATGGCGCTGGTGACCGAGCCGCGCATCCTGCTGCTCGACGAGCCGGCCGCGGGACTGTCCGGCGCCGAGCGCACCACGCTGCGCGACCTCATCGAGGCGCTTCCCCGCACCCTCCCGATCCTCCTCATCGAGCACGACATGACGCTCGCGCTGGGACTCACCGATCGCGTGATGTGCATGGAGAACGGTCGGCACGTCGTGACGGGAACCCCCGACGAGGTGCGCGACCACCCCACCGTGAAAGAGATCTACCTCGGAAGGCGGGACAAGAAGTGAGCCTCAAGGTGAGCGGACTGCACGTCGGCTACGCGACGGCGCAGGTGCTGCACGGCGTCGACTTTCAGATCGGGGATGCCGAGAGCGTCGCGCTGCTCGGTCGCAACGGGATGGGCAAGACCACTCTCGTGCGAGCGATCTGTGGACTGCGCCCGCCGACGGTCACCGCCGGATCGATCGAGTTCGACGGTGCAGAGCTCACCAGGATGCCCGTGCACCGCATCGCGCGCGCGGGCATCGCCCTCGTACCTCAGGGGCGTCGCGTGTTCGGGTCCCTGACGACGCTCGAGAACCTCACGGTCGTTCCCCGGCACCGCGGGGGTTCTCGGGAAGACGGGTGGAGCGTGGAGCGCGTCTTCGACTTCTTCCCGCGGCTGGCCGAGCGGTCCGGCTCGATGGCGCGGTCGCTGTCGGGCGGTGAGCAGCAGATGCTGGCCATCGGACGAGCGCTCATGACCAATCCGTCGCTGCTCATCATGGATGAGCCCAGCGAAGGGCTCGCCCCGAGTGTGCTGGATGTCATCCAGGACCGGCTCGAAGGACTCCGCACCTCCGGGCTGTCGATCCTCATCGCCGAGCAGAACGTCGACCTCGCTCTCGACATCGCCGAGCGAGTCATCGTGATCGATGACAGCGGCACGATCGCGTGGACGGGCTCGTCCGGCGACCTCCGCTCCGACGACGCGCTCCTCGAGCGTCACCTCAGTATCTGACCCGGAGCCGTCATGTCTGCGCCATCCCCGAGCACTCGGGCCCCTCACTCCCTGCCCCTGGTCGACCTCGTCCTCCGTGGCGGCCAGGTCACCACCTTCGCCGACCCCGATCAGGCCCCCGCCGAGGCCGAGGCGATCGCCATCGCCGGGGGACGAATCGTCGCCGTCGGGTCGGACGCCGACATCGAACCCTACGAGCGCCTGGCCGAACGGGTGATCGACGTGGGCGGACGCCGCGTGATCCCCGGACTCAACGACTCCCACATGCATGCGGTGCGCGGCGGCAACTCCTGGGCGCGCTCGGTGCACTGGGAGTCGGTGCGTTCGATCGACGAGGCCCTCGACACCGTTCGGGCGGCCGCCTCCGGCCTCCCGGCGGGGGAGTGGATCTCGGTGGTCGGCGGCTGGCATCGCTCGCAGCTGCGTGAGGGCCGCATCCCGGAGCGCGCCGAGCTCGACGACGCGGCCCCGAACCACCCCGTGTACGTGCAGGAGCTCTACGACGTCGGTGTCCTCAACACCGCGGGCCTTCGCGCGTGCGGTTTTGCGGACGCCGGCGACGATCCGCCACGCGGACGACTCGAACGCGACGACACCGGCGCCCCGACCGGACGCATCCACGGTGTCGGCGCGTTCGCGGTGCCGATCGCGCTCGCCCTCGCCGCCGATGCCGAGCAGTCCCGCGACGGCATCCGCACGATGTTCGCCGAGTTCGCTCGACACGGGCTCACCGGTGTCGTCGACGGCGGCGGACTCCTCGTGACGCCGCGCGACTACGATCCCGTGTTCGCCGCTTGGCGGGCAGGCGAGCTCGACGTGCGCACGCGCCTGTTCATCTCGGCGTGGAACCGCGGCGAAGAGGTGAACGACATCGGCGCGCTGACCTCCCTCGTGCCGGCGGAGGTCGGTGACGGGATGCTGCGTGTCGCCGGCGTCGGGGAGATCCCGCATCTCGGGTGTCACGACATGGAGGGACTCGACCCGTTCACGGTCGCCGATGCCGCGTTCGACGAGCTCGTGGAGGTCGTGCGGCACTGTGCGACGCGCGGCTGGCGCATGAGCGTGCACGCCGTGCTCGATGCCACCCTGTCGCGCATCCTCGACGCGTGGGAGCGGATCGAAGCCGAGACCGGGCTGGTGGCCGGGCGCGGCTGGTCGATCGTGCACGCCGACGAAGCCACCGAAGCGAACCTCGCGCGCCTCGCGCGCCTGGGAGCCGGAGTGCTCGTCCAGAACCGGCTCATCCTCAAGGGCGGCGACTACGTCGATGCCTGGGGTGCCGGGCCCACGGCATCCGCACCGCCGCTGGGGACGATGCGTCGGCTCGGTCTGAGGATCGGGGGTGGCACCGACGCCACCCGCGCGAACTGGTTCTCGCCCTGGGCGTCGATCTGGTGGCTCGTCACGGGCGAGACCCTCGACGGACGGGGCATCCGCGACCCGCAGCATCGTCTGAGCGTGACCGATGCCGTCGCCTCCTACACCCGCGACGCCGCCTGGTTCACCGGCGAACAAGCTCACCGGGGCCGCATCGCGCCGGGCTACGACGCCGACGTGTGTGTGCCGTCGCTCGACCCATTCGCCTGCGCGGCGACCGAGTTGCCGCGCATCATGAGCGAGCTCACCGTCATGGACGGCCGCATCACCCACCTCACCCCCGTGCTGGCCGACGGCCGCACCGATGACAGGAGCTGACATGACCACCGTTCCCCCGCCCCGTCGCGTCGGCAACGCCGACGTGATCCACCACGACGGATACGACCCGCAGATCGTGAGCCCGTTCGTCCCCGCCATGCGGGTGGTCTCGCCCGCCCGGCTCGTGTTCATCAGCGGCGTGACCGGCGCCCCCGTCTATCACGACCACCCGCACGTGCCCGAGGTCTTCGACGCGATGCCCACCGATGCGGCCGGTCAGGTCGCCAACGCCTTCGAGCACCTCGACCTCGCCCTCGCCGCGGCCGGGTGCGGCCGGCACGACGTGGTGAACATGATCCGCTTCTTCACCGATGTGGAGGCCGACCAGGACGTCGTCAACGCGCACCAGGCGCAGTGGTTCGGTGGACACATCCCCACCAGCACGACCGTGCAGGTGGTGCGTCTGGCCACCGACCCTCGCCTGCGTTTCGAGTTCCACGTGGTGGCCGCCGCCCCCGCCGAGGCGACGACATGAGCGCGCACCACGGGCACGGGCATTCTTCTCGGCGGTTCGAACGGCCGGTCGACCGGCCCGCAGGGGCTCGACCCCTGGGATCGCCTGGCATCATGGGCGTCGACTACGAGCATCGCGTCGACTTCGCCCGTCTCCGCGACTACCGGCTCGGGCGGGCCAAGCGGGCGCTGGAGTCCAGCGAGTGCGGCGCCTTCCTGCTGTTCGACTTCTACAACATCCGCTACACGACCCAGACGTGGATCGGCGGCGCGCTCGGCGACAAGATGATCCGCTACGCGCTGCTCATGCGCGACCACGAGCCGATCCTGTGGGACTTCGGTTCGGCGGTGCGCCACCACAAGCTCTACTCCGACTGGGTTCCCGATGACAACTATCGCGCCGGCTTCCTCGGGTTCAAAGGCGCGGTGGCGCCGGAGGGCGGCGCCGACCTCATGAAGACGGCGGTCGATGAGATCGTGTCGCTGCTGACCGCCGCCGGTCTGCGGGACGCTCCGGTCGGCATCGACATCGTCGAACCGCCGTTCCTCTTCGAACTGCAGAGCCGCGGCATCCGGGTCGTCGATGCCCAACAGCACATGCTCGACGCGCGCGTGATCAAGAACCAGGACGAGATCATGCTCCTCAACCAGGCCGCGGCGATGGTCGACGGGGTGTATCAGGACATCGCCGACGCGCTGCGACCGGGCGTGCGGGAGAACGAGATCGTGGCGCTGGCCAACGCGCGCCTCTACGAGTACGGCAGCGACCAGGTGGAGGCCATCAACGCGATCTCGGGGGAGCGGTGCAACCCGCATCCCCACAACTTCACCGATCGCATCATCCGGCCGGGTGATCAGGCGTTCTTCGACGTCATCCACTCGTACAACGGCTATCGCACCTGCTACTACCGCACGTTCGGGGTGGGGTGGGCCACGCCCAGCCAGCACGACGCCTACAAGCAGGCGCGCGAGTGGATGGATGCCGCGCTCGATGCGATCCGTCCGGGGGTGGGCAGCGACCAGGTGGCCGCCGTGCTCCCGAAGGCGGAGGAGTTCGGGTTCGAGAACGAGCTGGCGGCCTTCGGCCTGCAGTTCGCCCACGGGCTCGGACTGGGTCTCCACGAGCGCCCGATCATCTCCCGCCTGAACTCGATGGCCGACCCGGTGGAGCTCCAGGCGGGAATGGTCTTCGCGATGGAGACGTACTGTCCCGCCTCGGACGGTTCGTCGGCGGCGCGCATCGAGGAGGAGGTCGTCGTCACCGATTACGGCATCGAGGTGCTGACGAAGTTCCCGGCGCAGGAGCTGTTCGTCGCCAACCCGTACTGATGCGACGACCTGCACCGGCGGGTCCGTCGTGGTGTTCAGTCTCACGGCACATCACCGGGTAGGGTCGGATCGCGAAGGGAGATCCATGACCGCCGAGCTCGGTGAACGCATCCGCGCCGCGCGCACTGCACGAGGCCTGAGCCTGCGTGGCGTGGCCGCCGACGCGGGGATCTCGCCGAGCCTGCTTTCCCAGGTGGAGACCGGCAAAGTGCAGCCGTCGGTGAGCACTCTCTACGCCATCGTCAGTTGCCTCGGTCTCTCGGTCGACGACGTGTTGGGACACCGGCCCCCCGCGGCATCCGTCCCGCGCGCCCGGGTGCGCGCGCAGCCGGTGCAGCAGGCCGCAGAGGCGCCGGAGATCGTCATGCAGAACGGCGTCACGTGGGCCAGTCTCGCCGTCACCGGCGACGAGGGTGTCGATGCGGTGCGCGCGACCTATCAGCCCGGCGCCGCCAGCTCGATCGACGAGACGCACATGCGCCACGTGGGCATCGAGCACGGGTACATCGTGCGCGGTGAGTTGACCCTGAAGCTCGACTTCGACACGTACGTGCTGCGGCCCGGCGATTCCCTCTGCTTCGATGCGCAGCGGCCGCACTACTACTTCAATCACACCGATGAGGTGGCAGAGGGCGTCTGGTACATCCTCGGGGCGACGCGCGCCGACAGTGAGGAGGGGCCCGTGGACATCCGCAGCGCGGTCGACGTGCTCGATGTGATGGGGCGCCTGCACGCGCGGAGCGACGCATGAGCGAGACGACGGTCGGACGCGCCCGCGTCGAGCAGCCTGCGCAAACGCCGTGGAACACGGTGGGTGAGCGTATCCGGCAGCTGCGCTCGGCTGCGGGACTCACGGTGCGCGAACTGGCGCGCCGGATCGGGGTGTCGGCCAGTCACGTCTCGCAGGTCGAGCGGGGCATCGGCTCGTTCAGCGTCCCGGCCCTGTATGCCGTGGCGGCCGAGCTGGGTGTGCAGATGCACGTGCTGCTGGACCCGGACGCCCCTGCCCCCTCGGCGAACGTGCCGGCGGCGGAGCTCTCGCCGGGTGCTGATCTGGTGGCAGCGGGCATCGTGCAGCGGGCCGGCGAGCATCCGATGATCAAGCTCAGCTCCGGACCTCGGTGGAGTCGGCTTACGGCGGTCGGGGAGGTCGATGCCGAGTTCCTCGAGGTCGTCTACGCACCGGGAACCGAGGCGCCCGCGGAGCACATCGTGCACGAGGGTCGCGAGTACGGCGTGATCATCGAGGGCACGCTCAGCGTGGAGGTTCACGGTGAGGCGACGACGCTCGTTCCGGGCGACTCCATCGTGTTCGATTCCGCCCTGCCCCACCGGTTCTGGAACGAGGGTGATGTGGAGGTACGCGCGATCTGGTTCGTACGCGACCGCAACGCCCACGGCTCCGTCCCGCACGCCTGACCCCGGTGTGCCATGCCGGTACCCCCGGTCGCCCCGCCAGCGGAGCGAGTAGAAACGCCGTGTCAGAACGGTGCCGGTAGCCCCAGTTCCGGCTCCGGTTCGGTGGTGAACGTGAGTGTCCGCGCCGGGAGATCGGGGTAGCTCTTCCCGGTGGGGCTGGTCCAGTGCAGCACCCCATCCGGTGTTTGTCTGACTCTCCAGGCGGAGTGGTGTTTGAGGGTGTGGTGTCGTCGGCATAGGTGGGCGAGGTTTCCGAGTTCCGTGGGTCCGTCGTGTTCTCGTGCGATGGTGTGGTCGATGTCGCATCTGCGGGTGGGTATCCGGCATCCGGGGAACCGGCAGTGCTCGTCCCGTACCCGCAGCACCCGTTTGAGGTGGTCGGTGGGCCGGTACCGGTCCACCGCGAGAACGGTGCCGGTGACGGGGTGGGTGAGTACCCGGTCCCACCCGGTCGCGGTTCCGGCGAGGCGGAGGGCGGTGGCGGTGTCGATCGGTGCGTGACCGGTCAGTTCCGCCGGGGTGGTGTCGTGCCCGAGCGCCGTCATCACCGGGACGGTGACCTGCACGGTGGCGATGATCGCCTCCGCCTCGGGGATCGACGCGCTGGACACCTCCGGGGTCGCGTGGCCGGTGAGGAGCAGGTCGGTGAACACGTCGGTGCGGATCTGACCGACCGTGCGGGTGTCGGGCGTACGCGGGATCCCTGTGATGCCGCCACCACCACTGTTGCCAGTGCTACTGCCAGTGCCACCGCTACTGTTGCCGGTGCCGGTGCCGGTGCCGGTGCCGGTGAGGTCGAGCGTGCCGGCCCCGGTGCCGTCGGGCCTGTCTGACTCGGTGGGGGCTCCCGCAGTGGCGCGGGCCGCGATTTCGCGGCGTGCGTATTGGTCGAGGCGGTCGCGGATCCCGTGGGCGAGTGGGGCGGGGAGGGTGGCGATCAGTTCTGCCATCCCGTCGTCGAGGTCGCGCACCCACACGTTCCGCACCGCCACCGCCGCCGCGTGCCGGGTCTCGAGGGGGACCGGGTGGAGGCGGTTGGCGAGCATCCGGGCGGCGGGCTTGAGTCTGCCGGGGGTCTCCCGCCTCGCCACGTCGAGAACGGCGGCTTCGTAGAGAGCCCGCGCGTCGTCGTCGGTGATGGGGAGCCCGGCACCGACGATCACCGTCACGTGCCCCTGGGAGATCTCGCCCGCTTCCAGCGCGGTGTGGGTGGCGGGGAAGGATCCGACGAGCACGAACGCGTCGGACAACTGCCGCTGCACGGTCCGATCCGAGGCCCGCCACACCGCCCCGATCTGCGCCGCGAGGGACCGGAGCGGAATGTCCCGCACGTCCGACGAGCCCGGGGCCGCGTCTTGGGTCTGGGTGAGGTCGACGGCCGCGGCCAGCAGCGCGGTCTCCTCAGCATCCAACGCCGCACGCCGCCGGCGGGTGGAAGCGAGGGCGTCCAGCAGCGAATCGACGTCGTCAGGAGTTGCCGCAGCGGGGTGTGTCATACCGTCTATTGTCCGCGGGGGGTCCGACATTGACAGTGGGAAAGAGCCGGTCAGGGGTATTTCCTGTGGATAACCCCGCGGGTGGGCGGGTTGGGGAGGAAGCGGCGTTTCGTCTCGCTGCGCTCGCTCAACGACTGGAGGGGGTGCGGCGTTTCGGCTCGCTGCGCTCGCTCAACGACCGGGGGTGGCGTTTCGTCTCGCTGCGCTCGCTCAACGACCGGGGGTGGCGTTTCGTCTCGCTGCGCTCGCTGTACTAACCAGGGACGTTGGTTGGGTGGAGGCGGCTGAGGGGTGGGGTTTTGCCGATCGCGGTGTGGAGTCGGATGCGATTGTAGTGATCGAGCCATGCGGGGAGCGCGTCTCGGCGTTGTTGTTCGGAGTGGTAGACGGGTCCGAGGGCCCATTCTTGGCCCATGGTGCGGTG
>QFCS01000989.1_pt1 | contig 87922 bp, 70 predicted proteins | sample 3576561 | NCBI WGS metagenome assembly QFCS01 | reverse complement strand
TTGCTGAGTTGATTCAGCAAAGGTTACGTTAGCCTCCCCACAGTTATCCGTAGCCGTTAGGGTAGCGGCAGTTGGTACAGCACTACATTCAACGGTTACATCACCGGGAAGTTCTTCAACAAAAGCAGGAGCGATAGTATCCTGTACGTTGATGGTTTGTGTAGCAGTTGAGCTGTTGCCACAGTCGTCCGTAGCTGTCCATGTTCTGGTTACTGAGTATGAACCTGTACAATTTCCGTTTGTTGTAACATCTTCAAAAGTTAGTGTAAATGCGGAGCCACATTCATCCGTTGCAGTTGCCTGGGTAAATTGCGGTACGGCCGGACAACTGATGGTTGTCACAGAGGGCAGTGCATCAATAACCGGAGCTGTAGTATCTATTACATTGATTGTTTGTGAAGCGGTGGATGAATTTCCACAGCTATCAGTAGCTGTCCAGGTTCTTGTAACCGAGTAGGAACCGGCACAATTACCTTCGGTTGTAGTGTCAATATAGGTAAGCGTGAAATCTGAGCCGCATTCATCGGTAGCGACTGCCTGATCAAAACTTAAATTGATTCTGCTGATCGGGGAGGGAATACAACTGATGGTTGTTTCGCCCGGAAGCGGGTTAATAACCGGAGCAGAATTGTCTTCAACATTAATGGTTTGCGAAGCTGTAGAGCTGTTTCCACAGGCATCGGTAGCCGTCCATGTTCTGGTTACACTATATGAGCCCGCACATTGACCGTTGGTTGTTACATCTACAAAAGTAAGTGTAACATCTGATCCACAGTTATCTGTAGCGGTAGCCTGGGCAAATTGAGGAGTAGCAGGACAACTGATGGTTGATTCTGCCGGTAAAGCTGCAATAACCGGAGCTGAATTATCAACTACATTAATGGTTTGCGAGGCTGTTGATGTATTTCCGGAAGCATCCGTAGCTGTCCAGGTTCTGGTGATTGAATAAGAACTATTACAGGCTCCTGTTGTGGTAACATCTTCAAAAGTTAATGTTACGTTTCCGCAGGAATCATTAGCCGTTGCTTGTTCAAAAGCAGGTGTTGCCGGACAGTTTATGGTTGTTTCTCCCGGCAATGAAGCAAATACCGGAGGTGTTGAATCAACGATTGTAATCGTTATTGTAGCTGAATCACAATTTGTCAAATTTGATGCTTCGCAAATTGAATAACCGAAGGTATATTGACCTGCGGGAATTCCTTGTGCAACAGAAATGTTTCCTTGTGCATCAAATGAAATATTTGAATGAAATCCTGAAGTGATTTCAAACGTTACGTTACCAGCGTTTGCTTGATTTCCGTTTACGGTGTCATTCAACAGGGCATTGCCGATTACTCCGTTTGTTAAACAGCTTACCGCATTCAGGGTATCGTTTTCAGCATTTATATTTCCGCAAAATGAGACTGTAAATTGGAAAAAACATCCTTCTCCGTTTGAAGGCACTCCATAATAAGTGGAAGTTGTGCCCGGTAAAACCGGAAATGAAGTTATTTCGGGTGTAGTTACAGGATAAGTTGTGTAAAATCTGGTTCCCGGAGGGAAAGCAGAGGCCAATTGTGATGCAGGAACAGATCCTGTGACATTGCAAAACGGAAAGTTTCTGATCAATGGTTGATCTTGGCAATTTTGAGCAACAAAATCACCCCCGACAATATCAATAGTAATCGGTTGGGCAATAGGCTGTCCTAAACAGTCACCGATTGTTCCTTCATAACCAATGATAAACCCTCTGTCTTTAAAAGGGATGTTTGTTATACTTCCTGTACCGCTTGTAAATCCGTTTACTAATATATTGTCAGAACAATTCGGATTAGCCAAAATGGCACAATTTTCCGTAGCTTTAAGTTTGAATCGTAACGATGCCAGCAACGTCTGAGGATCTGCAGGCAATGGTAAAGTACCAAAATCCCATACGATTGAACCGGTTGCCCCGAGTGCAGGGTCAAAATACAGGTTGTTGGGAGTAGGGTTTGGAGAAAATAATATTGAGCTTGTTAAGCTTCCCGGTACAAACGTAGCGGTAAAAGGAATAGGGATAACGATTTTAAAGTTATTTACAGCTTCTGTTCCTAAGTTTTTAACATCAATACCATATTCAATTTCCTGACCCGGTTGGGCTGTATAGGGACCATTCACAGGGGCAGGTGTGCCATTGATATTAATCAGTGAAATTAAACTTTCGGTTTCCGGAACATAGGCATCAACAGACATGGTGATGTTGAAAATGACATAAGTATCCTGAGTCGTTCCGTATCTGAATCGGGTAGAAGTTTGATTATTTGTGATTACGCTGTTGTTTGCGTTGGGGATATCAAACATGCTGATATCCAATCCGGTATTATTTAACAGGTTTGGATTACGGGTATTTCCGCCGGTAAAAATAGACGAGTTGAAAAAGTTATTTGTACTGTTCCCACCATGACTTAAGGTAACCCAGTTTGAATTAGTATGGTTTCTGATTTGAAAGTAATCACCCGAGATGCTTCGGTCACCTTCACCGGCCATCATTCCCAGTTTCATGTTGATTGGGCCGGATTGAGCCGTGTTGAATCCGGAAACAGGGATTTCAAAATCGGCCGTAATGCTACCGGCTACATAAGAGTGACCGTCAAAAACGGTAACATCCCTCCATTTCATTTTATCATTTTCATAGATCACAACCATTCCCCATCCGCCATAATATCCGGTTGACCCTCCGTTTCCTTCAATCAGGGCAATGTCGGCAACTGTGTAAGTTCCCAAACCGTTATTTCTAACGTAATCTGTTACTTCTACATATCCGGAATACATGAAACCGTCTGAAGAAACAGGGTAATAGATATCATTTTGATCTGCTGTTAATTGTGTGTAAGCTGATGAGTTTGGCCCTTTTATCGAAATTTTTCTTTTGTCAAATGTTTTGGTTTGCGTGATTGTACCGACAATCGTACCGGATACGTTTACGTTTGCAAAAGAAGTATCCTGCGTATTACCGGTACTGAGGTTTGTAGCCGTGCTTCTGACTAAACTGTTTATCGTTAAATTAACCGTTCCGTCTGCAATTACATATGGCGTATTAAAAGTAGCCGTTCCGGTAGAACCTGACGTGGTGTAATTGACAGGGATATTCACAGCTGTTCCTCCGTTTACCGACAATGTAACCCTGTTTGCACCCGTATTATTAGTAAATCTGAAAACATAGCTGTTTCCTCCGCTTGAAAAAGTATAGATAGGACTTCTGTTGTTGTTAGAAGGATTATCTCTGCTGATACTCAGTGAATAAGTTGTGTTGGCAATTGACTGATTATGTCCTACCGTTGAGTTCTGGTTAATTGTTTCTGTTCCTCCGGGAACAGTTTTGCTCAGCGTAAATATATCAGGACTTGTCGAAGAGTCTGATGCTCTCCCTGTCCAGTATAAACCGGCATAAACAATGCCTGAACATTCCGGATTTGCCCCATTTTCTGTTGAAAATGTCAGATTGGCAGAAGATGAGTTCCAGGTGTTTCCATCCCCATCAATGTCAATGTAACGCATGTTGTTGGCATTTGATGTTTCATCGCCGTAATTTACAAGCGTCAGGTTGGCATTACCAATCATGGTAAAATCACCTTTCACGTTGTAAACGGTTTTCTGAGGGGTGTAAACAGAGGTTCTTTGTGTAAAAGGAACACGAACCTGAGCAGTTACATAAAATGAATTACCCAGCCATACCAACATTAGTACCACCAGATAACTTGATTTTAGGTTTAGTTTGAAATTTGAGTACATATTCTTCATAATATTTCTTTAACTAATTTAATTTCTGAACCGAAACCCGTTAGGTTGGTTTCTCAACGGTATATAAAATCGTATAACCTGTTTTGTTGTTTTTAATTAACGCATAAAGCGATTCAACAGAACAATCAAAACTGACACTCAAAAAGATTGTTTTTACAGTCGGATACTCTGATAAAACAGTTAAATCAACCGGATTTAGCAGGTCTTCTTTTTTGTTGATCTTGATCGTGACTAACTCAACTTGACTCATATCCAGTTTCAGGTCTTTTAATTTTGAAACAGATTGGGGGTCAGTGAACACCACTTTTGCTGACTTTCCATAGGTGTTTACGGTACCATTGTTAACATAAATTGAAGGGTGTAAATCCTTAATTAAGGATTTTACCGAAGTGGTCATTGTCACCCTGGCTGATTCCGTTTTTTGTTCACTTTTTAAGTATTCTTTAACTTCAATAATTTTAAAGTCTTGTGAAAAACCTAAAAATGGAAGTAATAATGACATCATTACAATCAACACCAAAGAACTTTTTTTCTTTCCGGCTACCGCTTGATTTTCCATAATTTTAAATTTAAATTTCGAATTCATGATTTTTGACATTTTGAGTTAAGTTTTTTTTCATTTTTGCTACTTTAGTCGATTTGGGCAGATAAACAGGAACAAACCTCGTGAATTTGTCTTTTATCGGAAGGCTAAACTATATACTATATGTTTTTTTTGTTCATTTCGTCTGTAACTAACCTAAAAACTCGACAAATAACACCTGAAATGCCATTGGTGGAGTTTTTTATCGATGAATTACCTCTCTTTTTTCTTATTTTTTTCATAAATTTTAACATCAAATCCCGTTAATTTATTCTTAAATTCTTGTCGAATGTAGAAAGTTGTTTTGAAAGAAAAAAATATTTTATCGATAAAATGCATTTTTTTATCGATAAAGTGTGTTAAAATAAAATAATGGTAAGAAAATACATTTAAAATTAATTATCAACACTACTTGTTAATAAGTCTTGTGTTAAAAAGAGACCGATGATGCTGTCAGAAGAACTGTCATCAAAGAAGATAAAGATGTTGGGTTTAAATATTTTTTTTTAAATACCCGACCGATAGTGAAATTTTGCAACAGATGGGTTGGTTGTTGAAAAAAAAACCATAAATTGTAATGCATTTTTTTAGTTGGTTTCATAAAACAGTTACAAGATGAAAAACCTTATATTGATCAGACATGCAAAATCCAGTTGGGATGCCCCTGTTCATGATAAAGACAGGGTTCTGGCTTCGCGGGGAGTTCGAGACGCCCATTTGATTGCACAGCATATATCCGCTTTTATACCCAAAATCAATTTAATTTGGAGCAGTACGGCAAAGCGGGCTTCAGAAACGGCAGTTATTTTTGCACAAAACCTGATGTGGCCGATGGAAAGTATCCTTTTTAAGGATGAGTTATACACTTTTGACGCTTTTAAACTTGAAAAAGTGATAAAATCATGTGATGATAGTTATGAAAATGTTATTCTTTTCGGCCATAATGAGGCCATCACAGAATTTGTTAATAAATTTGGAGATGTTTTTATAGAGAATGTTCCCACAGCCGGATTTGTTTCCATTTCATTCAACAGTACAAGTTGGGCAGATTTAGGTAAAGGGAAAACCAATAAAATACTTTTTCCAAGAGATTTAAAATATGATTAAAGCTATTGAATACCGTTATGTTGACAGAGAAAAAAGTTGGTTGTGTTTTAATGCCCGGGTACTTCAGGAAGCCGCAGACCCTACGGTTCCTTTATTAGACAGGTTGCGTTTTTTAGGTATTTTTTCAAATAATTTAGACGAATTTTTCCGTGTTCGGTTTGCGGCCATCAGGCGTTTGTCACTTTCGGGACAAACCGGAGAAAAGGTATTAGGCGGTATTTCTTCGCAGCAATTAATAAAAGATATTACCGGTATTGTGATCAAACAGCAATCGGAAAGTCTCCGTATTCTCAATATTATTGAAAAAGAACTTGAAAAAGAGGGTGTTTTTATTATCAACGAAAAAGAAATTTCAAAAGAACAGGAAAATTATATCCGTGATTTCTTTATTCAAAAAGTGAGTCCCGCATTGGTTACCATCATTCTGAATGATCTGGCCGAATTTCCGTTGCTGAAGGACACGTCGGGTTATCTGGCCGTGAAACTGGTTATGAAGAACGAATCAGAGGAAAAATCATCTTTTTTAGGGTTTAAAAAAGCCAAAAAAGATATCCGTTATGCGGTTATTGAAATTCCCAAAACGGTCAACCGCTTTGTTGTTTTACCCTCGCATGGTGAAAAACAGTATATCATTTTGTTGGATGATGTCATCCGTTATAATTTACAAAGCATCTTTAATATTTTTGAGTACGAAAGTATCTCGGCCCACATGATCAAGATTACTCGGGATGCCCAGCTGGAAATTGACAGTGATATCAGCAAAAGTTTTGCCGAGAAGATTTCAGAAAGTGTTCGCGATCGTAGGATTGGCGAGCCGGTCCGGTTTGTGTATGACCAATCGATTGATAAAGATACGCTGAAGTTCTTTTTAGAAAAAATGCATATTGATTCGACCGATAGCATCATACCCGGCGGACGGTATCACAACCGTCGGGATTATATGGACTTTCCTAATTTAGGCCGTTATGATTTGCTGTACCAGCCCAAAACACCGCTTCCGGTGGACGGACTTGGACTGGAAGGCAGTATTTTACAGAAAATAAGCGAAAAAGATTACCTGGTTAACGCTCCCTATCAGTCGTTTGCTTATTTGATTAAGTTTCTTCGTGAAGCGGCTCTTGACCCGAAAGTAGTCAGTATCAAAATTACGCTGTACCGGTTGGCTAAAAATTCGCAGATTATCAGTTCGCTGATTAATGCCGCTAAAAACGGTAAAAAAGTAACGGTTCAAATTGAATTGCAGGCCCGTTTTGACGAAGCCAGTAATATTTCTTATGCCGAACAGATGCAAACAGACGGTATTCATTTGATTTTTGGGGTTAAAGGATTGAAAGTACACAGTAAGATTTGTGTGATAGACAGGGTTGAAGACAAAAAGATTAAGCGGTACGGGTTCATTTCCACCGGGAATTTTAACGAATCAACCGCTAAAGTTTATACAGACGTAACACTGTTTACCAGCCATCAGCAGATTTTAAAAGATGCCGACAAGGTGTTTGATTTTTTTGAAGTAAATTACCGTGTTCACCGCTATAAACACTTGATTGTTTCGCCACATTATACCCGAAACAAGCTCTACAAATTGATCGACAGGGAAATTATGCATGCCCTTTCAGGGAAGGAAACGTATATTAAGTTAAAGATGAACAGCTTGTCTGACACCCGTATGATTGATAAGTTGTATGATGCCAGTCGTGCCGGGGTTAAAGTCAAGCTTATCGTGCGTGGGATTTGTTGTTTGATTCCGGGTGTAAAAGGCATGAGTGAAAACATTGAAGCAATCAGTATCGTGGATAATTTTTTGGAACATTCCCGGATTTTTATCTTTGGCAATCATGAAAAGCCGGAAGTTTATATTTCTTCGGCCGATTTTATGACCCGAAATATAGATGCCCGGGTAGAAGTAACCTGTCCGATTTATGATGAAAACATCAAATTAGAGCTTATTGAGAGTTTTGATGTGGGCTGGAAAGGTAATGTAAAGGCCCGTTTACATTCCGAAAAACTGGATAACAAATACCGTGTCCGCAACGAAAATGACCGTGTTTTCAGAGCTCAGCTGGAAACCTATAATTACTACCGGAATCAACTGGAAGTAATTACAGAAAAATTATAACCCCCAATTTTAACCGAACATGATTACCATAAAAAGATATGCCGCTATAGATATTGGTTCCAATGCCATGCGGTTGTTGGTTTCTAACATTGTAGAGCAAGAAGGAAGAGATACACAGTTTAACAAGGGTTCGCTGGTGCGTGTGCCTATCCGGTTAGGGCAGGATGTGTTTACCGTAGGCGAAATCTCCGATGAGAATATAGACCGCATGATAGATGCCATGAAAGCCTATAAATTGTTGATGAAAGTGCACCGGGTAGAGAAATACAAAGCCTGTGCCACATCAGCCATGCGGGAGGCTGATAACAACCGGGATATCGTAGAGATTATTGAGCGTGAAGCCGGTATCCAGATTGATATTATCGACGGAAAAAAAGAAGCTGCCATTATAGCTTCTTCCGATTTAAAAGAATATATTGCCACCGATAAAACGTATTTATATGTAGATGTTGGCGGGGGGAGTACAGAATTTTCGTTATTCTCCAACGGTAAGATTATTGCTTCCAAATCCTTTAAAAACGGTACGGTGCGTATGTTGAATAACATGGTCAACGAAATCGTTTGGGTTGAAATTGAAAAATGGATCAAATTCAATACAGCTCCCTTTGACGATATTACGATGATTGGTTCCGGCGGAAACATCAACAAGCTTTTTAAAATGACCGGAAAACAGCAAGATAAACCGCTGACCTATTTGGGTTTAAATGCCCAATACGCCATGTTGAACAAAATGACCTATGACGAACGCATTTCCGAATTAGCCTTAAACCCGGATCGTGCCGACGTAATCATCCCCGCCACAAAAATCTACTTGAATGCGATGAAGTGGAGCGGAGCCCGCCATCTCTACGTTCCCAAAATCGGACTTTCGGACGGAATTGTAAAGGCGATGTATTATGGGAGGATTTAATTAAAAATAGAATTTTTAAAGTTTAAGAATTCTCGTCATATTTCCTTATGGAATTGAAAGTTATTACTGTGTCATTCCGACGAAGGAGAAATCACATAAAAAGGAGATATTTACTTAACGAAATGGGATTTCTCCTTCGTCGGAATGACACAATCGATGGAAGGTGGTAATTAATTGAAACCACCAATCTACCACTCATAAATCCTTGCCAATCCGTTTTTGCAAGGCAAACCAAAAAAATCCGTGCCAATCTTTTCGATCCGTCTAATCCGTGTTCCATTAAAAGAATAGTTCATCTCAATTGCCACATTGTCCAATTACCTAAACATCCAAATCAAACGTTTTCCGCAACAACTCCAAATTCGGATTAATTTCATTCAACCGGTTAAATTTGTCCTGCGGTGTAAAAGCCCGTTTGTTCTCCATCTTTTCGTTTACCACCAACTCAATTTCAATATCGTGGTTATGAAGCATGCCGCGTAAATAACCCAGCACTTCATTTTTGGTCCGTTCAAATTCCACCTTAGTGCCTTCGTTTGGAAGTTCATGGGTGATTTTCGTGCCTTCCAGTTTAGGATCGTTAATCAACATCAGGGAGTGCATAATCATTTGCCCTCTCTCCTCCAGCTTCTGGGCAAATTTAGTCCATTGTAATAACATATCCGTTTCTGTAAACGGTTCGGTAGGGTATTGAACCGTTTCTTTAACAACCAGTTTTTGTGCTTCGGCCAGTTCTTTTTTCTGTTTAATACTCGCCAACGAAAAAGCAGAAACCTTTGGTTCGCCGTTAGAAGCAATCGGAATATCAATTTTGGGTTTTGGAGTTTCTTCCGCCGCAGGTTGGTTGGAAGAAGCAGTTTTTACTTTCGGAATTTCCTGCGGCACTGCCGGAATCACTTCCACCGAAGCAGTTGCCACTTCTATAGCTCCCAATTTTCCGAGAAAGTGAAAAGGAGGGATTATATAGCCGTCAACTTTTTTTTTTCTCCATCAAATGTGATGGAGCCCAATTGCATCAAACAAAGTTCGATGAGCAAACGTTGGTTCTGACTCACTTTGTATTTCAAATCGGTATCATTGGCCAGTTCAATAGCTTTCAGTAAAAAGTCCTGACTGCATTTTTGAGCCTGATTACCATACAGTTTTTGAGCATGTTCACCGGCCTCCAATAACGTTAACGTAGCCGGATTTTTACATACGAGCAAATCCCGGAAATGTGAGGCCAGCCCCTGAATAAAATGATGGGCATCAAAACCACGGGCCAGTATATCATTGAAGGCCATCAGTAATTCCGGTAATTTATTTTCTAAAATAAGGTTTGTGATATCAATGTAGGATTCATAATCCAACACATTCAAATTCTCCGTTACCGCCTGACGCGTCAAATTATTTCCGCAATACGAAACCACCCGGTCAAAGATAGATAACGCATCCCGCATCGCACCGTCTGCTTTCTGAGCAATAATGTGCAACGCATCGTCTTCAAATTGAACACCTTGACTTTCGGCCACATACGCCAAATGTTCTTTAGCATCTTTTACCGTAATACGCTTAAAGTCAAAAATCTGGCAACGGGAAAGAATGGTCGGGATGATTTTATGCTTTTCGGTTGTAGCCAGAATAAAAATGGCATGTTTGGGCGGTTCTTCCAATGTTTTCAAAAACGCATTGAAAGCCGCAGACGAAAGCATGTGTACCTCGTCAATAATATACACCTTATATTGCCCGGTTTGTGGCGGTATGCGAACCTGGTCAATCAAATTCCGGATATCATCCACCGAATTGTTGGAAGCTGCATCCAGTTCAAATACATTGAAAGCAAAATCTTCCTCCGGATTGTCGTAACCGGGCTGATTGATTTTCCGGGCTAAAATACGGGCACAGGTTGTTTTCCCCACACCACGCGGGCCTGTAAAAAGCAAGGCCTGTGCCAAGTGATTGTTTTCGATGGCATTAAGCAAGGTGTTTGTAATAGCCTGCTGACCCACCACGTCTATAAACGTCTGGGGTCTGTATTTTCGGGCTGATACAACAAATTGTTCCATGAAAAAAGATTGGATGACAAATATAAAATTTAATTGTTGATTGGCAAGGGGAGGAGGGAAATTAGTTGGGGGTGGAATTTAGAATTTAGAGTTTAGAATTCAGAAGGGAGGAATCAGACAATGATTGAATAAAAAGCAGTCCGAAAAAATAGCGTTACCACTCTATTGCCAATTTGTTTTTAGTTTGATCAGCACTTCCGGTTTTTTTCTTCTGGCTACTTCAAAGGTTTCGTCGTTTGTCATTTGGATAATAAAAGGTTCTCCCTTGAAGTAATTTTTTATATAAGATGCATTGATGATATGTGATTTACTGATACGAATAAAACTCGATTTTTCGCCAAAATAGTCTTCAAAATCTTTCAGGTTTTTTGGCGTGGTGAGCGTTTCGCCGGTTTGCAGGGTTATGTGACAATACCTCCCGTCGCCTTTTATTACTTGAACGGCTGTACTGTTGATGATTTTAACTTTTTCGCCACTGTGAATGGCAAATTTTTTATCCGAAGGATTCGTTTCCAGGCTTTGAATTAAATTGATCACTTGAAGGTTTTGATTGGTTGTAGCGGTGGTGTTTTTTATTACTTTCTCAACGGCTGCCTCTAATTCTTTTAAATCAATCGGTTTTAACAAATAATCCAACGCATTAAACTTTATCGCCGTCATGGCATATTGATCAAAGCTGGTGACAAAAATGACGTTAAACGGAATTTCTTCCCATTTTTTGAGTAAATTAAACCCATTGGCTTGCGGCATTTGAATGTCTAAAAAAACCAGTTGTGGTTTTAGTCTGACACACAATTGATAGGCTTCTTCTACATTAGACGCTTCTCCGATGATTTCGATTGCGGGATGTCTTTTTTTTAGCAGTTTGGTGAGCACTTCTCTGCTGTTTTTTTCGTCATCCACCAAAAGGGTTCTTATGGTTGTGTTCATACTCCTAAGGGTAAAAATAAGGCTACTTTTGTGCCACTTGCTTCTTGTGCTTCATCATATAAATCATGGATCACCACCTTCACTTCATTGGTTTTCCAGATGTTTCTTATCATTTCCAGACGTTCTTCCGTGAGTTGCATTCCAACCGAATGATGGATCGAATTGGTCTTGAATTCATTGGCTTTTGCTCTGCCAACCCCATTGTCTTCGATGACGATTTTTAACAGCTCATTTTCTGTTGAAATAGCAATAGTTAATTTTCCGGTTCTTTCTTTTTTTAAGTTCATTAACCCATGCCAAATGGCATTTTCCACATAGGGCTGCATAAGCATCGAGGGTATTTCTATTTCGTAGGGATTGACGGATGGATCAATCGTAAGCCGGTAATCAAACGCATGGTCAAAGCGAAGTTGTTCCAATTCGATATACAACGCCAGCATATCCAATTCTTCCTGTAGGGTTAGTTCTTTGTTTCTGGAATTGTTTAAAACCAGGCGAACGAGTTGACTGAATTTAGTGAGGTAACGATACGCTTGATCTTCTTCTTTATTGAGAATATAATTTTGAATCCCGTTTATCGCATTAAATATAAAATGCGGATTCATCTGAGCCTGTAAAGCACTCAGTTGCGATTCGGATATGAGTTTGTTGATTCGGGTTTTTTCGGCTTCTCTTTTTTTAACGGATTGAATGACTTGTTTTGTGATTAGAAAAATGACGAAAAGGATTAAAACGATCATCGACACGATGAACCAAGCGGTTTTCCAAAAAGGCGGATGAATTTTGATTTGCAATAGCAATGGTTTTTCACTTTTTATACCATCATTATTTACCGCATACATTACTAATTTATACTCGGCTGGAGCTAAATTCTCAAAACGAAGTACGTTGGAATTCTCTTTTCTGAATTCGGAATCCTGACCGATTAATTTATACAGTAAACCTTCTTGATTACCCTCTTTAAAATGCAAACGATCTAAGGTTACGGTTAAATTGTTTTGCCAATAGTCCAGTTTAATAGTCTTATTTTCAGATGTATAAATAGAGTCGTTAATGCGAAGTTGAGCGACTAATAGGTGAGGAGGCGTTTGGTTTTCCAGTTCTGTTGCTATTGGAAATTGGCACAAACCGTCGGGAGAAGACAGAAAAAGCGTGTGTTGATACATACTCAGATGTGTAATATCATTAGATAGTAATCCGTTTGCTTTTTGATAGACATTCGATTTTTTGGGATGGTATTTTATCAGGCCGTTATTGCTGGCTATCCAGATATTTCCTTGTTCATCTTCCGTCAGATCATTCATTACCAAACTGGCGTTTTTTATCGGAATAGAAATGGCCTTATCGTTTTCCAATTGATAAAAACCTTGTCCTTTGGTGGTAAAATAGACCTTGCCTTTTTTAGAAATCAAAATTTTTGAAACAGCCGTGTTGATGTCTTTGATTTTTTCCAGCGTATCGGAAATGGGTTTGATTTTATACAAACCGTCATTGCAACCCACATATAGTAAATCCTCGTGCAGTACTTTGAAACACCTTCCTTTGGAGGGTAAAGATTGCGGAAGCATCTCAACTTTAGTTCCATTGTATTGATATACAGCACCAACACCTAAAATATACACCTGATTGCCAAAGGCATCGAGTTGATAACTGGTTAAATTACCCTTGTATTTTGGACTTTCTATGGTTTTTTCAACCTGGTATTGGTTATTCAAGATGCCAAAATACCCTTTTGTGGCAATGTATTTTTTATCTCTGAAAACGAACATATCCGTTATATCTGCATTTCCGGTAGTTAGTAATTTTGTGTTATAAAACTGATTGTTTTCTACTCTGAATAAGTGGTCAATTTCGGTTGATAAAAACAATTGATTGTTGATGGTTTTTAACAATGTAGTTTTTTTGTTCAGTTCTTTTTTATCCGGATAATGCAACACCGAGTAGTTTCCGGCATAAAAAACTCCTTTTTCCGTTGTTGTGCACCATGTACCACCTTCTTTGTCTACCGCAATTGAACTAACGGTTAATCCGTTTAAGCCTCGATTGAATGTTGCTAAGCTTTTGCTGTTGGGATAATGATAGACACCGTTGGAGCTGGTGCCTACCCATAACCCATGTTTTTTATGGATGTAAAGTGAAGAAATTACACTTGAAAAAGGGACTACTTTTACATTCAGCTCCTGATCAATCTGAATCAGGTTGTTGTGTACAGATACAAATGTAATACCATCATTGTTTAGTATTCTGGAACGCCAATCTAACCGCGAATCATTAAGTAAGTTAATCGTAATTTTTTTTACTTTTCCATTTCCTACAATGGCTATATCCAATTGATTATTTCTTTTTTGAAGCTCGCTTATCCATTTGATGTTGTTTTTGACAAAGTAACTGTTGTCCTTGTTTTTGTCAATCACCAGGTAAGCTTCGGAACGATAGTTGTTATGCAGCGATAAATCAACAATGTTTTCCGTTTTAGCCTCAATCAGTATTGTTCGTTGTTGCGAATTGATAATTTGATTTCCTTTGGAGTCTTTATTGATCAGGTAGCTGATATCAAACGTATTTTCTTTTGATTTTGATGCGAGGTAGTGCTGTATTTTTGGGGTTATTTTTTCTTCTCTGATACGATTGTCTTTGATGCTTAAAAAACGATTATTCGACGTGATGAGCATCAGTTCACCCGGTTGTCTTTCTTCCATATAATACACACCATGTTCAGCCAGTCCGTTCTGTTTGTCAAAAATGGTGCTGTTGTCTTTGCTGTATTTTACCAGACCGTTTTCGGTGGCAATCCAAATATAGCCCTTGGCATCTTGCATCACATTATAACATTCTTGTGAGGGCAGGTTGAGCGAGTTGCTGATGTTGGTAAAATAAATTTCCTGTCCGGAGAGAGTAGTGATCCCTCCGAAAAAAAATAATAACCGTATCGTTTGCAATAATTTAATAGGCTGATTTTTATACTTCCAAAAATAACAGTTTTACTCCACAGTAGTGCTTAAAAATTGTGCGATTTATGTTTTTAACGGTATGTTAAAAAAAGAGTTGTTTTTTAGTTTAGCATTTTGGATTAACAGGGATTGAAAATCGGAATAGATTTGATAAAGACTCCGATTTTTTGATTCTTTTTAAATGAATCACTATGCAAAAAATTACGTTTTCTTTATTCTTGTTGATGCTGTTGCAGACTATTTCGTTACATAGTCAGTGTACAACCGGAACTCCGGTATCCTCGGTTACGTTTACACCCAATTATTCCGGTAATGCAGAAACCATTGATTTGTTCACGGCTTCTAATGGGAAATACCATAGATTGAATGTATTGGCCAATCGTTTTTATACTTTTTATGCGTATAAAACCGGTGATGCTGAACAAGGGTATCAGGACTATATAACCATTACAGATGATCAGGGTTTTTATTTAACAGCCGGTTATTCTCCTTTGGTGTTCAAAAATTTTAATTACACCGGTGAAGCCCGTGTGTATTATCATACCAATGAAGCCTGCCAAACCAATAACGTCAACAAAACGGTTTATGTGATGAGTTCGCTTCAGGATCGTTTTCCACCCACAAACCTGACTATTACCAATGTAACGACCAATTCTGTTTCGTTGAGTTGGCAATGGGATTGGATTGGTTCGCCTCCCACCAACGGGTATCAATACCACATCATCGAAGCTCCCGGCAGTTTTGGTTTACCGCTTCCGCCGGGTAACACTTCTGATGCCGCTTTCACCGGATTTTCACCGACAACTTCAGCTACCATTACTAATTTAAACCCTAACAGACGCTATCATTATTGGGTGCGTTCTAACTATAACGGGCAGTACAGTGTCTGGATGCAAGGCGGAGAGTTTGTCACCACTACTGTGGTTTGCAACCAACCCACTAACTTAACCGTGAACAATATCACAGCCAATTCTGCTTTTTTTACGTGGAATGCACCGAGTCCGGCACCCTCTCACGGATATGAGTTTGCCTATAATTTAACCGGATCAGAACCGAATGCCTCTCAAACGTCTTATCCGCTCAATACCGGTACACTCGTCGATAATTTATCCGCTAATACAACCTACTACTATTTTGTGCGTTCCAATTGTAATACGGTTCAATCTACCTGGTTATTCGGCGGGAGTTTTACTACGCCGCAGGGTTTTAACTGTAACAGTGCGTTTTATGGGTTACATCCAACGGCAACTTATACACCGGCTTGCACGGGAAGTCCGGAAACCATTGTTTCCAATGCCAAAGCCGGAGAATATTCAAACGTAAATGTATTGGCGAACAAACAATATACATTTGGCAGTTCTATCGCCACGGATTATCTCACGATTACCAATGAATCAGGTACAGTTTCGTATGCTGCCGGACTAACGCCTTTGGTCTGGCAGTCCGGTGCTTCTGCGGAAACGGTACGCTTTTTTCTGCATTCCAACGCTTCGTGTGGAAACAGTGCTGCCTTACGCACCAGAACTATTTCCTGTGCTCCGTCTGCCGCATGTGCTCCGCCTGCCAATTTGAGTACGTTTAACGTTGGCGTAAACCAGGCCAGTATCAGCTGGACGGCTTCGACCTCTAATCCATCGCTGTATGATGTTTATTTTTCACTTAACAATACCGCACCCACAAGCGGAACAACTCCCAATGGCAGCATAGCCAATCCTTCGGCAACAATCAATAACTTGACCCCTTCGACTACTTATTATTATTGGGTTCGTTCCAATTGTAACGGTCTGACCAGTGCCTGGGTTTCCGGTGGCAGTTTTACCACCTTATCCGCCGGAGCGTGCAACACCGCCTTCTATGGTTTGTATCCTGAAACCACTTTTTCCCCTTCCTGTACCGGAACGGCTGAGTTGATTGCAAATGATACCTGGGCGGGGGAGTACACTAACGTGAACATTTTAGCCAATCGCTCCTATACGTTTTCCAGTTCTGTAGCAACCGATTATATTACGATAACCAATGCCGCAGGTACCACCATTTTCGCCAGTGGTTTAACTCCTTTATCGTGGAATTCTGCCACCAATAACGGCGTATTTCGTTATTACCTGCATGCCAATGCCAATTGCGGAAATCAAAACGTCAATCGTTCCCGTTTCATCAGTTGTCAGACCACCGCACCTTCCTGCGGTAGTCCGTCTGCCATAACTTTTTCCGACATAACATCGGGTACAGCCAATGCTTCTTGGACAGCCGCTTCTCCTGTGCCTTCTAACGGATATGATGTGTATTTATCCACTTCATCTACTGCTCCAATAGCAAGTACTACACCCTCCGGTAACGTAACAGGAACATCTGCCAACCTAAACGGATTGTTAGCCGGAACGGTTTATTATGTTTGGGTCAGAGCCAATTGCGGTGCTACGCAAAGTGCATGGATTCCCGGCGGAAACTTTACGACACTCACTGCCAATGGCTGTACGACCGCTGTGTTTGGATTATTCCCGGAAACGACCTTCACACCGGCGTGTAGCGGAACCGCTGAGTTAATTGTGAACAATGCCTGGGCCGGAGAATATAGCAATGTGACTATTGTCTCCAATCGTTCCTATACGTTTTCCAGTTCGGTAGCTACCGACTATATTACGATTACCAATGCAACAGGCACCACCGTTTTAGCCCATGGCGTATCTCCTTTGTCATGGAATTCGGCAGCCAATAATGGTGTTTTCCGTTATTACCTGCATACCAATGCGTCTTGCGGCAGTCAAGATACTGTTCGTTCCCGATTTGTCACTTGTCAAGTACCGGGCGGTTGTGCTGATCCGACGAATATCAACATCATTTTTGCGACGGCCAATTCGGCTTCTTTCCTCTGGACGGCAGCTAATCCGGCTCCGGCGAATGGCTATCAGTATTATATTTCCACTTCTCCCACGCCGCCCAATGCCTCGACTACACCCACCGGAACCGTGGTGAATCAGACTACGGTCAATGTATTCGGGTTAAACGCCAATACACTCTATTATTTCTGGTTGCGTTCCAATTGCAGTCCGACACCGGGGGCATGGGTAAACGGAGGAGCCGTGAACACACAGGGTACTTCTACTTTTTGCAGCACAGCGGTGTATGGACAACATCCTGCCACAACGTTTACGCCGGCCTGTACGGAAACCAATGAAATCATTGTGAACAATGCCCGGGCCGGAGAATATACTACCGTAAATATTTTACCCAACAAACACTATACGTTTACGAGTTCTGTAACGTCAGATTATCTGACCATTACCAATAGCAGCGGAACGGCTTTGGTTGTCAGCGGACTTTCTCCGTTGACCTGGAATTCCGGTTCAACATCCGGAGTAGTGCGGTATTATCTGCATGCCGACGGAGCTTGCTCGTTTGAAAACGCCAACCGCGTACGCTTGATTAAGTGTGAAAATACGCTGAGTTCTCCGGAGGTGGCATTACCCCGTTTTTCGGTTTATCCGAACCCCACCGGTTCTGTAGTAACCGTTTCCGGTGAGCACCCCATGACAAAAGTTGAGGTAATCAACACCTTAGGACAAACCGTAATGGGGCATGCCGTTCAAACCGAACAAACCAATATCGATTTGTCTTCTTATCCCGCCGGACTATATACTTTACGGATTTATACCCAAGAGGGAATGGAAACACGAAAAGTGATCAAACGCTGATCAAGGGGGTAATGAATTTTTAGCAAAAAAGCGAAGTAGTAGTTTTTTTTTAAATCCAAATGCTGTAAAAGGTATTTGGATTTTTTTATAGGTAAAGCCCGCATTCTTTAAAAAGGCAGGGTAACCACGTGAACAAGATGTGTTCGGTAGTCATGTCTCTGTTCCTTCCGGGAAGGGGTGAACAAAGGTGATGGGCAAAGTGGAAATTGATTAGTGATTGAAGAACAACGATTGTTGGTTTTTGAACGGAATTCCCGCCCTCGTATGATTCCCGGGAATGGGAAATTTGATCCTACCAACCAATTTATTATGCTTTTTACGGAAAACCGTAACAAACTGCCGTTTTGCTTGTTTATTTTTATCCCGGCTAAAGAAATTTTCAATTTTTTACTTGTTTTTGAATTTATTTTCTAAAAAATTATGTTAATATTATTTTATTTTATAGATTTGGGCTTCCTAAAACTTTTACCACCCCATTTACCGTTTAATTTCGTGTGCTTTTGTGTGGCACGAAACAAATTGGTGTTGTGCTTAAAAAATTAAAGCACAATTGGCGTTGCGTGTATTTTGGTTTTAGGTGGATAGGTTCAACTGAATGTGTAAAAATTGAGGATATAAATGAGTTGGCGGTAAGCTTAAGAAAAACAATAACACAATAAAAACAGTAAAATGACAAAAAAAGACAATATAAAGATAAGTGTATCAAAAATTTTAGTTGACAAACTATTTGGATTGTACGATTATATTTTGCCCAAAAGTATAAACTCTGACATTGAAAAACTAATGATTGTATATGGAGATAATGGTTCTGGAAAAACAACAATTCTAAAACTCTTCTTCTATCTACTTTCTACTAGAGATAGAAGTGGGTACAAAACTAGAATTGCAGAAATAAAATTTCAAAGGTTTGCTGTAGTCTTTCAAAATGGGATTGAAATTGGAGCTCAACGCGAAAAACCTTCAATCGGGTCTTATGAATTTTATATTGCAAAAAAAGGAAAAAAAATTAAATCCTTAAGTTTAAAAGCATCCGCTGATAATTCAATCAATTTAGAGAGAGGGAGTAAAGATGATTTCATTTATCGAGAAATGCTTGTGTTTATTAAAGCATTGAATATCACAACATTCTACTTATCAGATGACCGAAAGATATTAAACAGTCTAACATCTGATATGAATGAAATTGATGAAAGAGGCATCATTATGAATGACTCAGACATAATACTTTCAAAGAATTATGAAAGAATTGCAATAAAAAAATTAATGAATGAAAAGAGAATAGCTCTTGAACCAACTATTGAAAGGTTGATAGATTGGATTCGTAATAAGATTATTTCAGGTTCTCGAATGGGTGAAAAAAATTCACAAGTAATATTTTCTGATATAATTAAAAACTACATAACACTATCAGAAACTGAATCAAGACTTAAGGATAAGGAATCCATATTAAAAGAACTAGATGTATTGGATACTAAAATTCCCATCTATGTTTCAATGGGGCTTATTGAGGAATTGGATACTAAAGGAATTCGTACTTCAATTAAAAAAGCTAAAACAGAAGAACAAATTAAATTTTTAAGTACAGTTATATCGCCATTTCTAGAAAGTATAAATGCAAAATTAAATGCTCTTGAATACGTAGTAAAGACTATAAACTTATTCTTAGAAACGGTTAATGGATATTTTACTAACAAGACTGTGAAATATCATTTATCAAAAGGATTTACTTTATTTCAAAATAATGATGACGAACCTCTTGAATTTAACTGGTTATCTAGTGGTGAAAAACAATTGCTTTTGCTTTTAATAAACACAATAACATCTGCTGATGATGCAACAATTTTCATAATTGACGAGCCAGAAATCTCATTGAATATCAAGTGGCAGAGAAAATTAATAAAAACTCTTTTGGATTTCAGTACGGAAAAGAACATTCAATTCATTCTGGCAACTCATTCCTTTGAGTTACTTTCTGCGTATAAGAATAGTATTACTAAATTAGAATCAAACAATGCTTGAACATAAGAGAGAATTAGATGAGCTTTTAGCAATATATCTTCTTGAAGAAGATATATTTGATCTATACGTTGAAGGTCCAACTGATAAATTTATCATTGAAAACTATCTAGATTATAAAAGAAAAGAAAAATCAGTTATTGAGATTGACGACATTGACTTTTCACCATTGAGAGAAAAGTATCAAGATTTAAATCTTTATTCAAACAAAGATAAATTAATTGCTTTATCGAGGATTTTATCTGAAAATGAAATCTTTACCAAAGTAAAATGTATTGTTGACAGAGATTTTGATGGAATTATAAATGATATTGAACAGAATGATTTTTTACTTTACACCGATTATAGTTGTCTTGAGTCCTATTTTTATTGTAGAGAACACATAAACAAACTACTTGTATTTGGGATAAAAAACTATCCAATAGATACGGATTTTGTATTAGAACAAATTGGAAATGTGTTATGCGGTATATTTAAATTGCGAATAATAAATAAGCATTTTGGGTTTAATTTCACTAGACCAAAAATAGAGAACAATACTCCCGTAAATAAAAAAACAGGTGTTTGTGATTTTATTTTCTCCGATTATCTAAATGTTTTTATTAATTCAAATAACATTAGAGATAGACGAGACGAAATTGAAGCATTTCTTAATGATATTGAAGGGAAAATTGACAGAGACGTAAGATACCAATTGAACGGACACGATTTTATTGAAGTACTATTTAACTACATTAATAAAACAAAAAATACAGTTAACTTCAAGTTTGAAAATTTTGAGAGGACTTTCTATTTATCCGCACAGCCTAACCATTTGGAGCAATATGGACTGTTTGAAATATTATCTGAATGAAAAGCTAGCTGCTAAACGTTAGCGGCAAGCATAAAAAGACAGACATTCAATGATTAACAAGAAATACAATGGCAAATAGACTTCCAAATAACGAATCTCTCCACGACAGAGTAATTCAAGCTGCCGTAAGTTGGCTCGACAGTGTAAATTATGACATATACACAAATCCAGGTAGAATCCAGAGAAATGGGATTGGCGAAAACTACCCTGACATTATTCTTACAAAAAAAGGACAGCGAACTGTTGAGTTTATTATAGAAGTAGAGACTACTGACAGTGTAAACATTTCAGAAGCAACAAACCAATGGAAAAAATATGCAAATGAAATTAAAGCTTCATTTTACATATTAGTTCCTTTAGACAAGAAGAATTTAGCTATTAACTTGTGTAAGCAAATTGGAATTAGTGCACGTTTCGGCACCTACCAAACTGACTTTTTAGGAAACGTTACAAACATTAACTATGAGTGAGATGGAAGAATTAATCAAAATAGTTCTGCCATACATTACTGGTGGTGTTGGTGGAGCAGGAATTACAATTCTGTATAACAAGTATAAAACTAGAATTCAGGTAATGGAATGCCATTACATTGATGAAGATACAATTTCAAAAATCCCAACAACGGTTGAAGATGGTGAATTACATCAAAACATCTATTCAAAACAATTTGTATTGAAGAATACAACTAATTGCGACCACAAGACTTTTCGAGTTATTTTTGAATTTGATATCACAGCCAAAATTATTCGACATACTGATGTAACCAAGTCAGGTATTGACAGGCTTAAAAAAAAATTGCTTAAACAGAACGAATATTCAGTTACAATTCAAAATTTTAATCGCGGAGACGAAGTGAAATTTATATTTGAAATAGCGAACTTAAACAAGGACGAAATAAATGTGACCGAAGATAATTGCACGGGATTTAAGATTAGACTTAAAGACAAAAGAAAGGGGCAATTGAAATCAAAACTTACACACGTTGACAAAGAAAAAATTAATGCTATTCGATAACAGCACCTACCCAAAAGTGGTGGTTCAGCGGTTAAATCAAGCTTTGTGCTTCTATCAAAGTTTGTGTTTAATTGAAAGTGAAGTGCTTCGAAATCGCCACCTCCGGGTAGCTGCAAAACGTTGGAGAAAAAGTCTCCGACTTTCTCTCCAACAAGCGGGAACTTTCCAAGGAGAGAAAGCTCTTTCAGACCTTCTCTCAACTTACACCTTTCCGCAAGCGGAAAAATGCCAGCGGAAAGCTCCCGCTTGTTAGCACAAATACAAAAACAGGGAAACATTAAGGAAAGTAGAATATGAGAATAACAGGAATAAAAGTTTCAGATGTATTACCAGTTAAAAAGTTCGAAGTAGAAGGACTTTCTGATACAATAGTTATTGCGGGACCAAATGGTGTTGGAAAATCAAGACTTATTCAGAATTTAATTGCTCATATTCAAAATCTTAAAGTCCAACCGAACATTAGTTTAATAATTGAAGCAACTGACAAATCTGAATCAGAAAAATGGGGAAAATCAGTTATTGATACCAAAGAACAAAATGATGCAAATGCACTAAAAAATGCTCTTTCCCAAAATAGATTTAAAAGAAATTGGGAGAGTAGCATAATATTTTTTGAGAGTGACAGGACAATCCAAAAAATTAATCCATTCGCATTTACTTGGGACTTACCTGACCCAAACGAAGAACAAGCAAGTTGGAATTCAACTTTTGGGGGTATAAAAAACAGATTTGAAGATACAGTTCATTCAATTTTTAAATTGATTGAATTTCAAAAAAGAAATATTGCAAATAGGGCAATTTCACTACGAAAGGAAGGGAAAACATCAATGAATTTGGAGTTTGGCGACCCCTTAGAACCCTTTCGAGAAGCTTTTACACAACTACTTTCTCCAAAAAAGCTGATTGAACCATCTTCTCAAAATCAACAACTACAATATGAATATGATGGGAAAACATTCAATTTTAACTCACTAAGTTCAGGCGAAAGAGAAGTTGTAAATATTGTATTTGATTTTATACTACGTAAGCCAAAGAACTGCATTGTAATATTTGATGAACCTGAGATTCATTTACATCCAGAATTGAGTTTTAAAATGATTCAAACATTACGTTCAATAGGAGAAAACAATCAATTCATATTTTGTACTCATTCACCTGATATTATCTCATCATCTCTCGATAATTCTGTCATATTCCTGTCTCCTCCAAAAGATGATGAAAACTTCAATCAAGCAATAAAAGTAACAGAAGAAGATGAAACTAATCAAGCATTAAGGCTTCTTGGTCATTCAATTGGAATAGTTGCTTTGGGGAAAAAGATTGTTTTAATAGAAGGTAAGGAATCAAGTTTAGACAAGCAAGTTTATGGCAGTATTATCAAAGGAAAATTTCCTAATCTTGTTCTTGTTCCAACAGGAGGTAAAGATGAGATACAGTCGTTTTCAAAAATACAAGACAACGTTCTAAACAAAAGTATTTGGGGAGTTACTTTTTATTTATTAACTGACCACGATTCTTTCCCTCCTTTCGCAGAAATAGATAAGTCAAAAGTTCAAAACAATAATTTTCAAATCCTTAAAAAGTATCATCTTGAAAATTACTTCTTGGATGAAAATATTTGGGCAAAAATATTTTCGGAAATGGAAACTGAGGACTCTTGGTTAACTGACCCTAAACTAATCAGAGAGGAATTAAAGAATAAGGCAAAAGATTTAATTTCTTACACAATTTCACTGACGGTGTCTTCTTTACTTAGAGGAAATGTAGGGAATGTCGACCTAATGCCTAAGAATTGCCATTCAAAATCGAAAGACGAAATAGAAAATTTGATAATTGAAAAATCAAATGATGAAATTTTGCGTATAAATAAATCTTTGGGCGAAGATAATATCAAAAAAAACGTTCAAGAAATGTACGACACAATAAATAAAAGCTTTGAGGATACAAGTGACGAATGGAAAAACATCATACCCGGTAGACCAATTTTAAACCACTTTTCAAGTAAATCAAAACTTCCAATTGGTCGAGCAAAGAAACTTTATATAAATTATGTAATTAAGGAAAATGCTGATACATTCAAAGACATTACAGACATATTTCAGCTATTTGACACACACTGATAGAATAAGTACTGGTGTCAACAGCACCTACCCAAAAGTTGCGGTTCAGTGGTTAAATCAAGCCTTGTGCTTCTATCAAAGTTTGTGTTTGGTTGACAGTGAAGTGCTTCGAAATCGCCACCTTCGGGTAGCTGCAAAACGTTGGTAATAATTTAAAATGAACAATAATGAGTATCACACCAAGAGGAATGAGTTTACAGGAGACCTACCGCAACTATTCGGAAGGTAAATTTTTAGTTAACAGAAAGTATCAAAGAAAACTTGTTTGGACAGTTGATGAGAAAGAATTTTTAATTGATAGTATCATAAATGACTTACCAATTCCATTAATCCTACTTGCTCAAACAGAAGATGGTAAACTTGAAATTATTGATGGATTGCAAAGATTGAATGCAATAATCTCCTTTATAGAAAATAGATTCTCGGTAAATGGAAAATATTTTGACGTCAAGCAATCTTCAAGAGCTAAACAATCCGCAGAGGAAGGAGCATTTATTCCAATCACAATTGAAGAGAAGCTTTTAGATGCTAAAACTTGTGCTAACTTTCTTGATTATCAGCTTGCAATAACAATTTACCCAACTGATAATGAAGCGGAAATCACAGATATTTTCGGGCGAATAAATTCGGGAGGAAAACAACTTAGTCCTCAAGAGAAAAGACAAGCGGGAATGTTAGACATATTTTCAGATACGATAAGAAAAGTTGCATCTGAAATTAGAGGGGATTCTTCTAAAGATTTATTAAATCTTTCTGAAATGCCCGAAATTAGTATTGATTCTACAAGAGAAAATATTGGCTACGGCTTAATTGCAGAAGAAATATTTTGGGTTAAACATGGTGTGATTTGGAAAAAGCAACTACGTGATAGTGAAGATGAAGAAATGATTCTAGATATCATTGCGACTATAATCAAAGATGAACCATTAGCCAAAAGCAGGGACTTATTTAATAAAATATACACCACAAATACACCTGAGCATCAAGAATTCAACTCACTCCTTGTCAAGTATGGCGTTGACAGATTAATGCACGAAATAAAAGTTACTTTTTCATTAATTGAAGGAGTATTTGAAGAACAAGGAGCAACCATAATTAATGTCGTTAATCCCAAATCTAGAAACCCTGTCAAAGAATCTTTTTTTTCAATTTTTATGGCATTCTTTAACCTCATAGTCAAGGAAGAAAAATCTCCCGCTGATAATGCTGAAATAGTAAGTGCTTTAAAAGGTTTACAGAAAAAAATGACTTCTACTGCAAATTATTCGGTAACAGCGGATAGAGAAAAAAATATAAATTTAACGACAGGGCTAATTCAAAAACATTTTGTCAAAAAGGACCCTCCTGTTTTAAGACATGGAGCTGGGTTAGCCTTGGACTTTGAAAACTCAATAAGAAGAGCAAAAATAGAATCAAATAGATACGAATGCAAACAAGGTTTTGTGGACTTATCTGATAAAAGAAAAATTAATGAAAAACTTTATGATGAAATAATTGAAACCATTTGTGGCATTGCCAACATTGGCCCAGAAGAAAATGGCTATCTTTTTATAGGGGTTGCAGATAAAGAATCAGACGCTCTTAGAATCAAAGCACTAGACGGTATCGATTATAAAACTATCAACCAAAGATATGTAGTAGGAATAGATCGCGAATTAAAACATTCAGGAGGAACTCTCGATGATTATATCAATAAGTTATTGGGTAGAATTTCAAAATCTGAATTATCTGAACCACTTAAAAGCCAAGTTCTTAGTCAACTTGATGTTATTGATTATAAAAACGTCACAATAATTCGACTAAGAATTCCAAAACAAAAGTCTCTCTCGTTTATTGGAAAAAGAAGTTTTATCAGAGAAAATTCCAAGACAATTGAGCTTGACGGTCCAAAATTAGTGTCAATAAGTAAACTATTTGATTAAAAAAACTATTGCTAACAGCACCTACCCAAAAGAGGCGGTTCAGTGGTTAAATCAAGCTTTGTGCTTCTATCAAAGTTTGTGTTTAATTGAAAGTGAAGTGTTTCGAAATCGCCACCTTTGGATAGGCAAACCGTGGTGAGTAATTTTAGAAAAAATCATATAAAAAATACATAATTTAAAAATGAACGAAAATTTAATAAGACAGTATTTAGCAAAATTAAGTGATGCTAACACAAATGAAGAAATTGATCAAATTCTAAATGAAATATTACCTAAATTAACTAGTGCAGGAATTTCGATAACCGAAATTATGTTGTACTTTAAAATGCGAGGCAATGAAGCTATTCCTAAATCACAAGACCATAGCAATTCAATTTCAAACTCAAATAAAGCTCAAATCGTTTTACAAAAACTTTTAGCTAAAATTACCGCAAGATAATGGGACCTAACATTACAGATTGGTTAACAGTTGGAATTTCATTTTTGTCTTTTTTAATCGCATTTATTGCTTTGTGTTTTGCTTATAAACAAATTCGACAAGTAAATTCACAACTTTTAAATCTAAATGATACTTTTAGAAATAGTACTTTAATGACTGTTTTGGAATTGGAAAACGAACTTATAAGGAGAAAAGTAACTTGGGATTCAACAAGTTTTGAATTAAGACAATATTCTATTGATATTGATATGAAAAAGTTAAAACTTAATGAGGATGTTGTAGAGTTAATTAATGATAAAGAAAAAACCGCTTTAGAAAATTATTTAAACGCATTAGATAGATTTTGTTATTGCATTATTCATAATTACATTTCTGATAGAGATTGGAAAACTGAATACCGAGATGTAGTTTTTGAAATTGTTGATAATAGACCAGAAAAATTTGGTGTGAATTCAAGATTCAGAAATACCGTTAAAATATACAAAAAATGGAAAGAAGAATAAAAACTGCTAACAACAACAGCACCCTTTGCGAAGCTTGCTCTCGGCGACGATCCCGACCTCGCAGCTAACAACTATCATAGAAATCCAACACCATTAAATTCAATTTAATTCTAATCAAAAACCTTAGAAAAAAACATGCAAATCCTACATCCAATTCCCCAAATTATATAACACCAAATCCTTTAAAAAGGCGTAACTTTATACTTTCTTGAAAATAGGATAGTAATAAAAAAAATACACCGATGGAACCAAAAAGTTATGATACCGTTACAGAAGCAATGGCCGACCTTAAAAAACAGGGTTATACAATTGATTTTTCCATATTGACGGAAAAGGAATGCCTGATTTGTCATTTGACCTCTACGGTGTTATCGCCGGATGATTTTGAAATCGACAGTTTCTACCGGTTTGAAGGCGATACCGACCCGGGCGACCAAATGATCGTGTATGCCATTTCTTCGAAAAAAAACAATCTGAAAGGATTGGTTGTCAACGCTTACGGAATTTATGCAGACAATTCCACTTCAAAAATTATTAAAAAATTAGATACGCACCCAAATCAGTAAGGTTATCACTCTAATTTGCCGGTTTCGTGGATAAAAATACATACTATGGTACACACTTATAAACTTACAGGAATGACCTGTTCTAATTGTGAAGCCAGTGTAAAATCGGCTTTATTAACACTAGACAATATGACTGACGTAACGATTTCAAGAACTACTGAAACAGCCGCTCCGCAAACGTCCCGACGTTGCATTTTTTTAGATCAATAAAAAATCCCCCAACTTAAAGCAGACCCGGGAAACTTGCTGTGCGAACAAAAATCAGCGGAAATCCATCTGATCTTTTTCACCCGTATGCCGTTCAATCCAATCGTACCATCCTGACGAAGGAAGGGTTTTCTAATTTGACAAACGGTTTTTGCTCGCTATTATTCATTTGAGAGGATGAGTACAGAATCTGTAAACAAAAAGACCGCCTAAATTATTTTACAGGCGGCCTTTAAACAAAAATTGAAAAAAATTACTTTCTGACGAATTTTACATTTTTAAAGGTATTACCAGCATAAATTATCATCAGGTAGGGGCCTGAAGGCAGGGTTTCTACTGATAAAGTTTGTTTGTAAGTATCGTTGAAAGACTGTTTTAAAACGGTTTGACCCATTATATTTCTTATGGCGATTTGATTAATTTCCACACCGCTCTCTATCACAATGTCATTGTCGGATGGATTCGGGTAAACCAACAGCGAAGTGTTTTTCCAATTATCTGCCGACATCATTTCTTCTACCAGAACGGCAAAACGAACGGAGCTTTCGCACCCATCATCTGTTGCAGCAGCAGCATAATAAGTGGTGTCAGCCACCAAAGGGGTTTCCGGGCTTATGGGTTCTCCTCCTTCAGCTTGTGCATACCATACAATAAAATCACCATTTACTAATGTTACTTCTAAATCAGCCACAGTTTCTCCTTCAGAAAATGGATGTGTTTCTTCTCCGGTAGGAAGCAGTAATTCTTCTGCGTCACAGGTTGTTGTAAAACTTGCGGCACTGCTCCAGTTGCTCCATACGCCGGAACAAGAAGATTTTATATAAACGTAATAGGTGGTGGAAGCGGAAAGCCCTTCTAACAGATTATTCTGCGGACTTCCGGTTGTTATGATATTTTCATGATCATCTGTAGGTTCAATTTCTTCTGAACTAACGATGTATTGATAATAGTGTGTCATGTTGCTTCCTGAAGGTTCCCACGAAAGTAATGCATCTTGACTGGTTATATCTTCAATTTCAATTGCTGTGGGCTCGCCGCAAACCCATTCTTCAAACAAAATAGTATCCACATAAATGGTTCCCTGACCATCAGCCGCATTGGATTGCAAACCAATAAAGTACACACCATCCGTTGTCATTGGAATTGGCCCCACAGAATAGGTTTGTATTTCGTTGCCTTCTACGGTTAAGTTGGTTATGTTATTTTCTGATTCTACTACTCCGGCCACAGAACTTAATCTCACTCCCAACGAAGCAGTGCCGGTTTCTCCACCCCAATATTGAAACGATATTTTATATTTCATGTCGGCATTGTATTGAACTCCTTGCGTAAAAAACCATGCGTCTGCCGGTTCGTCTTCGTGTGGGGTGTGTGTAATAACGCCTCCTTCTATATCCAAAAAAGGTTGCCAGGCATTTCCTGAAAAGGTTTCCACGGAAGTGCATTCCGGAAAGCTTAAGCCGTTTTCCGATTCAAAATCCAGTAAATAAGGAACCTGTGCGGGGCTGCATGCCGTAGTGGTAAATGTAACTGGTTCTGCCCATTCGCTCCATTCTCCCGTGCAAAAAGAACGCACATATATGAAATAAGTAGTTTCAGGAAGCAAAGTGATATAACCTATTGACGTTCCTTCTGTACCCGTTGTTGTAGGGCCCGCAGTTGGGTTGTTTTCTGTACTGATTACATATTGGTACATTAAAAAGGCAGTGGATTCGTTGGCCGGATTATGTTCCCATGAAAATTGAACACTGTTGTGGTTTACTTCCGTTACTTGAATATTAAGCGGAAGTTCGCAGTCGTTTTCTGCTAAACTTACTGAGGCAAAAAGAGAAGTTTTTACAAAGCAGGCAAATAATAGCAATACTAATGTAGTTTTTGTTTTCATTGAATCGGGTTTTGGGTTAGTTAGTAATTTTCTTTACGGGATTAATAATTAAATTCATGCCTTAATCAGGCATAAGTGCTTAATTAGTAACGATGTAAATATTTTAAAATTAATCCAAACCCCCGTCAAAAGCAGCCCTAAAAAACGTGACATGCTTCGGAAAAAATGTGATGCTACGTAGCGTTTGTTTGTTTGGAAAGGTAGTCATACAACGACTCACCTTCATTGAGTCCCATTTTTTTTGAGATTCTTTCTTTGCGTTTTCTGCACGCTTCTTGTGTAATATTAAAGACAGAACAAATTTCTTTGGTGTTAAAATTCATAAACACATAACAAATAAATCGGATGTCATTCACATTTAATTCGTTGTGTTTTTCTTTTAATTTGCCCAACAATCCGTGATTGACTTCTTCAAAATGGGTTATAAAATTATCCCATTCATCGTCTGTGTGTAAGTTTTCTTTTAATAACCGGATGGCCATTTTCAGATCATGGTTTGAACTCACAACCGGAAGTTCTGATAGTGAACGAATAACTTCTTCAATCATTTCATTTCTTCCGGAAAGATAAAGGGCTTTGGCAGAAAGTTGTCTGTTTTTTTGTTCGATTTTGCTTTTTAATTGTTCTTGTTCCAACAGCGAATTGGTTTCCACTTCTTTGAGTTGATTTTCAAGGAGGAGGTGTTCCTGTTTTTTCTTTTCCAATTCTAACGCAATGATTTCTTGTTCGCGTAACGCAATCATTTTTTTCTGTTTTTCCTTGGTATTTCTAATCCTGAATAACCGATAAACCAAAAAAAACAAAATGAACAAAATGGCTACTGCTGCCACAAATAATTTTCGCTCTAAACTCAATTGTTGTTGTTTGCTGTCGATTTCCTGAATGTAATTCTGCAAATCAAACTTTACCTTGCTGGCTTCGTATAACCTGTTATTCTTGAGTTTATGAATCGAATCGCTTACCGTTACAATTGAATCTTTGTATTGAAAAGCACGGGTATATTCTTTTTTGTTAAAGGCTATTTTTGCCAGTTGTTGATACAAATTCTTTTTATCATTCAAGTTCGTTGTTTTAGAAATGGCTTCTTGATAAAAAACAAGTGCTTTGTCATATTCCTTTTGTAAAAAGTGATATTCTCCCAGTAAGTTGACGATTTCAACGTCCGCAGCATCAGGAGGTGAATTTTTGGATGGTTGATGTAACTTATCTAACAGTTGTTTTGCTTCGGAATAATTTCCGGTGCTGATTTTAATTTTTGCCAAGGTAGATTGAACATTTTTAATCAAATTTTCATGTTCGTTCAAATAGTTTAAAGCTTCCTGTAGGTAGGTTAATCCTTGTTTGTAATTTTTGGTTTTTTCTGCAAGCACCCCTAAGTTGAGTGCATAATGACCAATTTTCAGACTATCTTTTTCTTGTTTTGCAATTTGATATGCTTTGATAAAATAGTTTTCTGCTTTTTCATTTTGTTCTTCTTCCGAGTAAAGAATTGCAATGTTATTCAGAATAGTCATTTCTTGTTTTGGACCCAAATGTTTCATTACAATGGTGTAGGCCTCTAAGTAATAATTTAATGCTTCTCCATAATCTAATAAGGTATAATATATAATGCCGATGTTGTTTTTGGCATAATACAGTTTTTCATAGAGTTGATGCTCTTGGGCAATTATGGCGGCCTTTGAGTAATCTTCTAAAGCAGTTTTATATTTTTTGTTTTGAATTTCGGTTGCTGCTTTTGTAAATAAGTTTTCACATTCGTCTGCGGGTTTTGTTTGAGTGGCAAAAATTACATTTACCACTAAAAAAAACAGTAGTGTAAAAGCATTTTGAATTTTGTGTCCCTTCATTTTGATAATTAAAAAATCAATCGAATGTATGATTTTTTAAAAGAAACAGAATTACATTGGTTATAAATCGGAACCAAATTATCAGATTGTGAAATTAGGGTGTATTTTTTTTAAATATATTTTTTTTTTAAGTTAATTTTTTGATTGGAAAGGGATGTGGTAATGCGAATCCAGCCATTAAAACCGGTTTTATCCGTGTTGTCCGTTGCTGTGCAATTAAAAAGTCGCTTAATCCTCACCACCGCTCCGCATTCTATGACTTTGCGGTTTTCTATATCAAAAAGAGAATAGGTTAAAGGCGATTGATTAGCGATGGAAGCATAACGATTGTTGATTTTTGAACTAAGTTGAGCAATATCACAGACAACAGACAACAGACAACCACCGCTCCGCATTCTATGACTTTGCGGTTTTCTATATCAAAAAGAGAATAAGTTAAAGGCGATTGATTAGCGATGGAAGCATAACGATTGTTGATTTTTGAACTAAGTTGAGCAATATCACGGTCAACAGACAACAGACAAACCCATTATTACCCTAACGTTAAATCGCTCAATGTTTTATCCAAAAGTTTTTTATGTAGAAATAAAGTGTACCTTTGCACCCTGAAAAAAATACAGATGGAATCAATTAGAAACATTGCGATTATTGCCCACGTTGACCACGGTAAGACCACGTTGGTTGACAAAATTATGTATCACTGTCAGCTTTTTCGTGAAAACGAAAACACCGGTGATTTGATCTTAGACAACAACGATTTAGAACGCGAACGAGGCATTACCATCGTTTCTAAAAATGTTTCGGTTGTATACAAAGGAACCAAAATTAATATTATTGACACACCCGGTCACGCCGATTTTGGCGGCGAGGTTGAACGTGTATTGAATATGGCCGACGGTGTTTGTTTGTTGGTAGATGCTTTTGAAGGTCCTATGCCGCAAACGCGTTTTGTATTGCAAAAGGCCATCGATTTAGGGTTGAAACCCTGTGTGGTTATCAATAAAGTGGATAAAGAAAACTGTACGCCGGAAGAGGTGCACGAAAAAGTATTCGACTTAATGTTTGAACTGGGGGCAGAAGAATGGCAGCTGGATTTCCCGACCGTTTATGGTTCGGCAAAAAACAACTGGATGTCGGAAGATTGGAAAAATGTAACCAGCAACATCGAGCCGCTTTTGGATATGGTGGTAAACAATGTTCCTGCTCCAAAAGTTTCAGAAGGAACACCACAGATGTTGATCACATCATTAGATTTCTCGTCGTTTACGGGCCGTATCGCAATTGGTCGTTTAGAAAGAGGTATCTTAAAAGAAGGCATGCCAATTTCTTTGGTCAAAAGAGACGGCAAGATCATCAAATCAAGAATCAAGGAATTGCATACGTTTGAAGGCTTAGGCCGTAAAAAAGTAACCGAGGTAACGGCCGGTGATATTTGTGCCGTGGTAGGAATAGAAGGGTTTGAAATTGGCGATACCATTGCCGATTTTGAAAATCCGGAAGCCTTGCAGACGATCGCCATTGACGAACCTACGATGAGTATGTTGTTCACCATCAACGATTCACCGTTCTTTGGTAAAGAAGGAAAGTTTGTAACCTCTCGGCACGTAAAAGACCGTTTGGCCAAAGAATTAGAGAAAAACCTGGCTCTTCGTGTAGCAGATACCGATTCGGCCGATAAATTCATGGTGTTTGGCCGTGGCGTATTGCACTTATCGGTATTAATTGAAACCATGCGAAGAGAAGGATATGAATTGCAGATTGGTCAGCCACAGGTAATCATCAAAGAAATTGACGGGGTAAAATGTGAGCCGATTGAAGAGTTAACCATCGATTTGCCGGAACATGTGTCGGGCAGAGCGGTAGAATTTGTATCGGTCAGAAAAGGAGAAATGCTGAGCATGGAAGGTAAGGGGGAACGAATGATTATCAAATTTAACATTCCGTCAAGAGGAATTATCGGTTTGAGAAACCAATTGTTAACGGCTACAGCCGGAGAAGCGATCATGGCACACCGTTTTATCGGATACGAACCGTATAAAGGAGAAATTGCCGGGCGTATCAACGGTTCGTTGATTTCAATGGAAAACGGAAAAGCAATTCCCTATTCGATCAATAAACTACAGGACAGAGGTAAATTCTTTGTAGATCCGAACGAAGATATTTACGAAGGACAAGTGGTTGGTGAAAATTCAAGAGGTGATGATATGACGATTAACATTACCAAAACGAAACAGTTAACCAACTTCCGTTCTGCCGGAGCAGATGATAAAACAAAGATTATCCCGGCTATAAAATTCTCGTTGGAAGAAGCATTGGAATACATTCAAAAAGACGAATACGTAGAGGTAACACCAAAATCGTTGCGATTGCGAAAAATCTACCTGAATGAAAACGACAGAAAACGTTTTAAAATATAAGTTACTAAAATCCCGTTTATCGGGATTTTTTTATGGCTGTTTACAGTGCTGAAAAAAAGTTTAAACCACTTCAGACTTAACAAAAAAAAGCGGTGCCTCTGTGGCTGAAGAATAATGTACTGTGGCTGTTAATTAATATAATCCGCGGCTTTAACTTAATTTTTAGGTCTATCCTGCGTTATTTAAAAACTTTCGCAGGAAATGTTAAAGCATTACCGTTGAAAAATGTATTTTTGTGGCAATGGAATTTTCTTCAAAATTACTGGAAAGAGCAGTGAACGAAATGGCACAGTTACCGGGAATAGGTAAGCGTACTGCCTTGCGTTTAGTCCTGCATTTGCTCAAACAGCCCAAAGAGCAAACACATTTTTTGTCTGAATCCCTGCAGGCGGTGCGTAATGAGATTAATTATTGCAGCAGTTGTCATAATATTTCGGATACAGCATTGTGTGCGATTTGTGCGAATGAAAAACGAAATCACCAGCTTATTTGTGTGGTGGAGGATATCCGCGATGTCATGGCTATTGAAAATACGGGTCAGTTTAAAGGGATTTATCATGTTTTAGGGGGTAAAATTTCTCCGATTGACGGGGTTGGCCCCAGCCAGCTGAACATTGCAAGCCTGGTTGAAAAAGTCGGTTCCGGAAATGTTACGGAAGTTATTTTTGCGTTAAGTTCTACGATGGAAGGCGACACCACTAATTTTTACATCTACAGACAAATCAAACAATATGAAATTAAAACATCTACTATTGCCCGCGGAATTGCGGTTGGTGATGAATTGGAGTATGCGGATGAAATAACATTAGGAAGAAGTATTCTGAATCGTGTTCCGTTTGAAAACACCATGAAAAGCAGTTAATTATGAGGGTACATATTTTTATATTCTAATGGAAAAACTATATTTGTTGGCTAAAAATTTTAAAATGAATAAAAACCATATATTTCTTTTCATTGTTCTTGTTCTTTTGACTGCTTCCTGTGTTCCCACTAAAGATTTAAAGTACCTTCAGAATCACAATCAGCGTGGAGATACTTTAACCGTAAGTGAGATTGTTAAAAAGCCTTACAGAATTCAGAGCAATGATATTTTGGTTATCAATATTAAAACCATAGATCCTCAGTTAAATGAAATGTTTAAGGTTTCAGAAGGAAGCCGAAACATTGTGAATGAGCAGATTATGTTTTTTGAGGGGTTTAATGTGGACGATCACGGCAATATCCGGATTCCTATTTTAGGGGAAGTGAACGTATTGGGCAATACGACCGAAGAAGTAAGATCAACCATCGAAAAAAGGTTATTGGAAGAATATTTCAATGCAGAAGCAAGTTTATTTGTTACGGTAAAACTGGCCGGAATAAGGTATACCATAAATGGTGAAATCAGAAGTCCGGGAACCAATGTTATCTATAACGAAAGAGCAACCATTATGGATGCCATTTCAAATTCAGGTGATATTACGATGACCGGTGACCGAAAAAATGTGCTGATTGTCAGACAATATCCGCATGGTGTTGAAATGCATACCATCAATTTGTTGGACAAAAAAGCGTTAGAGTCACCTTATTACTATATTCAGCCCAACGATTTTATTTTAATAAATCCATTGAAACAAAAATCATGGGGAACCGGAACTACCGGTATTCAAACGATGACAACTATAATCTCAGCTTTATCGCTGGTCACATCGATCATCGTTTTGTCACGTTTATAATTTTAAGATTATGCTTGAATCTAAAGATTTTACACTTTTTGAAAATCAAATTAAGTTTGATTTCAAAGGATTTATTATAAAAACAGCCGGTTATTGGAAATGGTTTTTAATAAGCTGGGTGGTAGCCTTCCTGATTGCCTATAATGTGAATATCCGGAAGGAAAAAATCTATGAATTAGATACCACAATTGCCATAAAAGAAGAGAATAATCCGTTTTTTACCTCAAACACCAGTTTGGTTTTTAATTGGGGCGGTACATCTGACCAGGTGCAGGGACTGGCATCGACCATTAAATCAAGGTCTCACAATGAAGTGGTTGTGGACAGGCTGGATTTTTTTGTGGATTATCTGAAAAAAGACAAGTACTACATGCGGGATGTTTACGGATCAGTACCTTTTAAGGTAATTGTTGATAAAAACAAACCACAAGTACTTAAAACGCTTATCAGTATAAAATTTGTAACGGAAACAACGTATGAGTTAACGGTGAATTTTGAAGAAGATCAGACGGAGACGTTTATTTACAGAACAAATACTTCAACCCGGCGGGGAGTACGCAACGGAGTGTTTAAGCAGCGATTTAAATTCAACGAGGCAACGAATTTACCTTTTTTAAACATCACGTTAGAAAAGGCGGAGTATTTAGGAAATTATGCAGGCCAGGAATTCTTTATTAAATTTAATAAGTTTGATGAAACGGTTTCCAAATACCGAAACATTAAGACATCAATTGATAAGAATGCTCAATCGATTATCAAATTAAGTCTGGAAGGAACAAATAAAAACCGGTTAGTCGATTTTTTAAACACGACCGTAAAAACGATTGTAAAAGCTCAGTTAGACAGAAAAAACCAGTTTGCCACCAACACCATTGCGTTTATCGACAGCACGCTTTTGGCCATGGAAGGGAAATTAAAAGAAAATGAAGACGAGTTAAAAAATTTCAGCAAGAACAAGAATTATTATCAGATCAATACCGGAGGCAGCCAGCTTTCAGGCAAACTGTTGGGGTATGAGGTTGAGAAAGATGCCATCGTCCGGAAAATAGCCTATTATAACTCGTTGAAAAGTTACCTGATAAGCAGTGTGGATTTTTCTAAATTACCGGCTCCCTCAGTAGCGGGTATTGATGACCCGAACGTCGCCCAAAATGTAGCGAAAATTATAAATTTATCGGCAGAAAGAGCACAAAAGCCTTACCTGGTGAAAAGCCAGAAAATGTTTAAAGATTTTGATGTGCAGATTGATGCCTTAAAAAGTGTGTTGCTTGAAAATATCAGTACGGCAAAATCTTCGTTGGAGTATGATCTGTCGTTAGTTAATTCTAAAATAGCCCAGGCGGAATCTGAGATTAGCCGATTACCTGCTGATGAACAGGAGATACTTAAAATTACCAGAAAGTATGATTTGAATAATGCGATATTTACCAATTTTCTAAGTAAAAGAAATGAAGCAAATATCGTTAAAGCAGCTAATTTAGCAGATGTACACTTTATTGATCCGGCAAAAGACATCGGTGCCGGTCAGATAGGTCCCAATACAAAAGTTAACTATGTGCTGGCCTTTTTTCTGGGACTGTTTATTCCCCTGATCGCTGTTTTAATTATTTTCTTTCTGGAGAATACCATTTTAAATGCAGAGGATATCAGTAAATTGACCACAATTCCGATCATCGGAATTGTCGGAATTAAGCAAACAAAATCTAATTTAGCTGTTTTTGAAAAGCAGAAGTCATCTCTTTCGGAGTCATTCAGGGCCATTCGTTCGTCGTTGCAATTTATGTATAAGCGGCAACAGGTTGACGGTTCTAAAACGGTGATGTTAACTTCGTCTATCAGTGGAGAAGGTAAAACATTCTGTTCCATCAATATTGCTACGGTCTTTGCTTTGAGTGAGAAAAAAACGGTAATCGTCGGGTTGGATTTGAGAAAACCCAAAATTTTTGACGATTTTAAGATTAAAAACGATATCGGAGTTGTAAATCATCTGATTGGTCAGAAAACGTTAGATGAGGTTATACAGAGTACCCATATTCCATTCCTGGATGTAATTACTTCCGGCCCTGTTCCGCCCAACCCTTCGGAATTATTGATAGGTGAATCGATGGATAAACTTATGAGTGATCTTAAAGAAAGATATGATTATATCATTTTAGATACACCGCCGGTAGGTTTGGTGGCTGATGCCATTGAACTGGCTCCCTATGCTGATGTTACCTTGTATATAATCCGTCAGAATTACACCAAAAAAGAGATGGTTAATCTTTTAAACAACAGGGTACAGCGGGAAGAAATGAAAAATGTCAGTATTGTTTTTAACGGGTTTGAAAACAGGGCTAAATACGGAACCGGTTACGGATATGGTTACGGGTATGGCTACGGATATAGCTATATTTACGGGAATTATACCAATGCGTATGGGGAAGAAGAGAAGCCAAAGAATTTATGGGATAAAATACGAAAAAATTTCAAGCGAAAATGATAGATTCCAATGATAAACATACCATTCTGATTACCGGAGGAGCCGGTTTTATTGGTTCAAATTTATGCGAACATTTTTTGGGAAAGGGGCATAAAGTGGTTTGCCTGGATAATTTTGCTACCGGTCACCGTTATAACATTGAACCTTTTTTATTTGATCCGAATTTTGTACTGATTGAGGGTGATATCCGCGACCTGTCCGTTTGCCGGAAGGCCGTTCAGGAAGTTGATTATGTTTTACATCAGGCGGCACTTGGGTCGGTTCCCCGTTCTGTAAAAGATCCGATTACCTCAAATGATGTGAATGTTTCCGGTTTTTTAAACATGCTGGTAGCGGCCCGTGATGCGGGTGTTAAACGTTTTATTTATGCAGCCAGTTCTTCTACCTATGGCGACTCGGAATCGCTGCCAAAAGTAGAGGAAGTTATTGGCAAACCTCTTTCACCTTATGCCATTACAAAATATGTGAATGAACTCTATGCGGAAATATTCAGCCGGACATACGGGATGGAAACAATCGGGTTGCGTTATTTCAACGTTTTTGGCAGAAGACAAGACCCGAATGGTGCCTATGCGGCGGTAATTCCTAAGTTTGTCATGCAACTGATGAAACATGAAAGTCCGGTGATCAACGGAGATGGTCTTTTTTCAAGAGACTTTACCTATATTGATAATGTTGTTCAAATGAATGAATTAGCCATTCTTACCACAAATCCGGATGCGGTGAATACCGTGTTCAATACGGCTTATGGCGATCGTACCTCTTTAAACCAGATGATTCATCTGCTAAAAGAGTATTTGGCAGATTATGACGAGTCAATAGCATCTGTACCGGTAATTTACGGTCCGAACAGGGTTGGCGATATACCCCATTCTTTGGCCAGTGTGGAAAAAGCAAACCGCCTTTTAGGCTATCAGCCCCGGTTTTCATTTGCCCAGGGGTTAAAGGAAGCTGTTGACTGGTATTGGAAAAATTTAAAATAATTCAAGATAAATTAAAATGAGTATTACAAAAATTTGTTGTATAGGTGCCGGTTATGTAGGAGGTCCTACCATGGCCGTCATTGCCCAAAAATGTCCTCATATACAAGTAACCGTTGTAGATTTAAATGAGCAGAGAATCGCTTTGTGGAACGATCCGAATGTTGAGAATATACCAATTTATGAGCCCGGATTGAGTGAAGTGGTTGCAGAGGCCAGGGGAAGAAATTTATTTTTCTCTACAGCTGTTGATAAGGCGATTGATGAAGCAGAAATGATTTTTATTTCGGTCAATACCCCGACAAAAACGTATGGTTCCGGCAAAGGTCTGGCTGCGGATTTAAAGTATATAGAGTTGTGTGCCCGCCAGATAGCCCGTGTAGCGACCACTGATAAAATTGTTGTGGAGAAGTCCACACTTCCGGTCAGAACTGCCGAGGCTGTTAAAAGTATATTACACAATACGGGTAACGGGGTTAAATACCAGATTTTATCTAACCCTGAGTTTTTGGCAGAGGGAACAGCGATCGACGATTTATTTGAACCGGACAGGGTTTTAATTGGAGGGGAAACAACTCCGGAGGGCGAAAAAGCAATCCAGGCCTTGGTAGAAGTATATGCCAATTGGGTTCCTAAAGAGCGAATTCTGACGACGAATGTCTGGTCGTCTGAACTGTCTAAATTAGTGGCGAACGCTTTTCTGGCCCAACGGGTTTCGTCTATTAATGCCATCTCAGAGTTATGTGAAAAAACCGGAGCTGATGTGAGTGAAGTTGCCAGAGCCATCGGAATGGACAGCAGGATAGGGCCCAAGTTTTTGAAAGCTTCCGTGGGATTTGGCGGTTCGTGTTTTCAAAAAGACATTTTAAATTTAGTTTATATCGCTAAATCATACGGCTTGCATGAGGTGGCAGATTACTGGGAACAGGTAATTATTATGAATGACCATCAGAAAAGCCGTTTTGCCAGGAATATTGTAACGACGTTATACAATACAGTAGCAGACAAAAAAATTGCTTTTTTGGGTTGGGCGTTCAAGAAGGATACAAACGATACCCGTGAATCAGCCGCTATTTATGTAGCGGATGATTTAATTTTTGAACAGGCCAAAATAACGGTCTATGATCCGAAGGTAACCGAAAAACAGATTTTATTTGATTTGAATTACCTGCACTCCAGAACGGAAGAGGAAAATAAAAAACATCTTGAAACAGTACAGGATCCTTATGAAGCCTGTCAGGGAGCTCATGCCATTGCTGTGTTAACAGAATGGGACGAGTTTAAATCCTATGATTGGGAAAGAATTTATAGACAAATGAATAAACCGGCCTTTATTTTTGACGGCAGAAATTTATTAGACAAAGAAAAATTAACACAAATCGGGTTTAAGTATCAGGCGATCGGATCTTAAAATAAAAAAGAATGAGTATTAAAATAGGTGTAATTGGGTTAGGATATGTAGGGTTACCACTGGCAAGGTTGTTTGCCACCAAATACCCCGTAGTAGGGTTTGATATCAATCAGAACAGGGTAGATGAACTAAATAGAGGAGAAGACAGTACCCTTGAAGTAGAGAGCGATTTACTGAAGACCGTGCTGATAGATAAACCTTTGGCAAAAGAGGGTTTATACTGTTCAACCGACATCAGTACGATAAAAGAATGTAACTACTACATTGTTACGGTTCCTACACCGGTAGATAAGAACAACCGTCCGGATTTGACTCCCTTATATAAATCCAGCGAAACAGTGGGCAAAGTACTCAAAAAAGGTGATATTGTTGTTTATGAATCAACCGTTTATCCGGGAGTAACAGAAGAAGAATGTGTGCCGGTATTAGAACGCATCAGCGGGCTTAAATTTAATGTTGATTTTTTTGCCGGTTACTCGCCGGAACGGATAAATCCGGGTGACAAAGAGCATACGGTAGAAAAAATCCTGAAAGTCACGGCCGGTTCAACGCCGGAAATCGGCAAAAAAGTAGATGAACTGTATCAATCGGTCATTACAGCCGGTACCCATTTGGCTCCCACGATTAAAGTGGCAGAGGCTGCTAAGGTTATTGAAAATTCTCAACGGGATATCAATATCGCTTTTGTGAACGAGTTGGCCAAAATATTTAATATGCTGGGTATTGATACACAGGCTGTGCTGGAAGCAGCCGGTACCAAGTGGAACTTTTTGCCGTTTAAACCAGGGTTGGTGGGCGGACACTGTATTGGTGTTGATCCGTATTATTTGGCTCAGAAGGCTCAGGAGGCGGGGTATCATCCGGAGATTATTTTAGCCGGCAGAAGATTAAATGACAGTATGGGCGAGTATGTTGCTTCGCAGGTGGTTAAACTTATGATCAAGAAAGGTATAACCGTTAACAAAGCCAAAGTACTGATGCTCGGGATTACATTTAAAGAAAATTGTCCGGATGTCCGGAATACTAAAATTGTTGATGTAATCAAAGCATTGGCAGATTATGGCATTGAGGTTTCTATTTATGATCCTTGGGCAAATCCTGCAGAAGTGAAACATGAATATGATTTAGAGATGTCTAATCAATTGAGTAGCGAACGGTTTGACGGGATTGTTCTGGGGGTTGCCCACAATGAATTTTCGACAATCGATTTTGATAAATTAAAAAAGCAGCAGGCTGTCGTTTATGATGTAAAAGGCATTTTAAGCACACAGGCAGACGGAAAATTATAAGATGAAAAAAATTCTAATCACCGGTGGAGCCGGATTTATTGGTTCACATGTCGTAAGACGCTTTGTAACAAAATATCCGAATTATGCGGTCTTTAATTTAGACGCCCTTACGTATGCCGGAAACTTAGAAAATGTTTCGGATATAGATCAGCTTCCGAATTACAGTTTTATCAAAGGTGATATTACGGATGCAGAGTTTATCACTTCGTTGTTTCAAAAAGAACAGTTTGACGGGGTCATTCACCTGGCAGCGGAGTCACATGTAGACCGCTCTATTACCGATCCGTTGGCTTTTGTAAAAACCAATGTAATCGGCACAATGAACTTGTTGAATGCTGCTCTTGAAGTCTGGAAAAATGACTACAACGGAAAACGCTTTTATCATGTTTCTACCGATGAGGTGTATGGAGCTTTGGGCGAAACCGGATTGTTTACCGAAGAAACCCCGTATGATCCGAATTCACCTTATTCAGCCTCAAAAGCCGCTTCTGACCATTTTGTCCGGGCGTATGGCGAAACATACGGATTGCCTTATGTGATAACCAACTGCTCAAATAATTATGGTCCCAATCATTTTCCTGAAAAATTAATTCCGCTGTTTATCAATAATATCCTTAACAATAAACCCCTACCGGTTTATGGAGATGGAAAATATACCCGGGATTGGTTGTATGTAATCGACCATGCCATTGCTATTGATTTGGTTTTTCATCAGGGGAAAAATCATGAAACTTATAATATAGGAGGTTTCAACGAATGGAAAAATATTGATTTAGTACAGTTGTTATGCCAAAAGATGGATACTAAATTAAACCGCCCGGCCGGAACCTCCCGACAATTGATTACCTATGTAAAAGATCGCCCCGGTCACGATTTACGCTATGCCATCGATGCTACTAAAATTAGCAAAGAACTGGGTTGGAAGCCTTCCGTAACATTTGAAGAAGGCCTGACATTAACGATTGATTGGTATTTAAACAATCAGGAATGGCTTGACCATGTTACTTCAGGAACTTATCAACAGTATTATCAAAAGCAATACGACGAAAAATAACTACGATGAAGATATTAGTAACAGGAGCTGCCGGATTTATTGGTTTTCATTTGGCAAATCAATTAACCAAATTAGGTCATGACGTCATAGGATTGGATAATTTGAATGATTACTACGATGTTAACCTCAAATTAAGCCGTCTTCGTGAATTGGGTATTGAAACAACAGCCATTGTTTATAACGAATTGGTCGTTTCACAAACAAAAAATTTTCCGTTTTCGTTTGTTCAATTAAATTTGGAAGACAGAGAAAATATGGCCAATTTGTTTCAAGATGAAAGCTTTGAGTTAGTAATTAATTTGGCTGCCCAAGCAGGAGTTCGTTACAGTTTGGAACAGCCGTTTCAATATATTGATTGCAACATAACCGGGTTTTTAACGGTCTTGGAATGTTGTCGTCATCATGGCATAAAAAAACTAATGTATGCCAGTTCTTCCAGTGTTTATGGTTTGAATGAAAAGAGTCCGTTTTCAGTTCAGGACAGTGTGGATAATCCGATCAGTTTGTATGCCGCTACAAAAAAATCGAACGAACTCATGGCTCATACCTACAGTCATTTGTTTGGGATTCAAACAGTAGGACTACGTTTTTTTACGGTTTATGGCCCGTGGGGCAGACCGGATATGGCCATGTTTCTGTTTACCGATGCCATTTTGAATGACCGGCCTGTTCAGGTGTTTAATGAAGGTAACCTTTCAAGGGATTTTACCTATGTTGATGATATAGTGGGCGGGATGCTCAATATCACCAAGGCCTTTGAACAAAATACAATTCAAAAACCTTACAGTTTATATAATATTGGTAACAGCAGACCGGTTAAACTCTTGGATTTTATTGAAGCCATTGAACGTAAAACAGGCAAACAGGCAATTAAAGACATGAAGCCGATGCAGCCGGGCGATGTAGAACAAACGTGGGCCGATGTGGATGATCTGATCAGAGATTTTGATTATAAACCTGATACTTCAATTGATGAAGGAGTTGGAGCGTTTGTGGATTGGTACAAATTATATTATCAAAAATAATGGCATCTTTTGTAAAGGATTTAATTCGAGTTGGCTTTTCTAAGTTAAACATCATTATTTTTGGTGTAGGTATATCGGTTGCTACAACATGATTATTAACTCCCAATCAAAATGGAATAATCGCCATTGCTTGTTTATACTTTGCTTTTTATGTTGTTGGGTTCTATGGGAATTGAGACACTCGGTTACATTTCTAGGTAAAATGAAATAAAAAATTAAATGCAATTAATTAGATAAGGGAAAAGTGGAAAATAAAAGTATTATAAATGGGTTTAAATGGACTACGATTGAGATGATTGTTAATCGTTCCTTTGGATTCTTAGTAAAATTAATTTTAGCAAGATTTCTTTTTCCTGAGGATTATGGCTTAGTTGGTATGGCTGTTGTTTTTACAACTTTTTTTAATGTTTTTACTGATTTAGGAATTGGAAAAGCAATTATTCAGAGGGATAGCGGACAGTTAAATCAAACATATTTATCTACATCTTTTTGGACTTCATTGATATGGGGACTGCTGCTTTACACAATATTGTTAACAATAATTATACCCTTGTCGGTTAGTTTTTTTAATGAACCTAAATTAAAATTAATAATAACTTTTCTTGGTTCTTGTGTAGTATTTTATTCTCTTTCTTCTGTTCATAAAAGTTTATTAGCTAGGGAAATGAAATTTAAGAAAATTGCTTTATCAAATAATATATCTAATATATTGGCTGGTTCAATTGCAATTATTTTGGCAATTTTTGATTATGGCGTTTGGGCATTAGTTTTTTTTAGTGTTGTTCAAGCTTTTGTTGATTCAATGTTGATTTTAAGTTTTTCTAACTGGAAACCTCTTTTTACATGGAAAAAAGAATCATTTAATGATTTTATAGGATTTGGTTTTTTTTCTTCTTTGTCAGGCCTTTTAAACCGTGCATATAATCAAGGAGATTACTTTATTGTTGCTAAATTATTGGGTAAGTCAGATTTAGGTTTTTATTCTTTCGCATTTATTTTAACAGATTCTATTAGGATTCAAATAAAATCAATAATTGATAAAGTATTGTATCCGGTTTATTCTAAATTTAAAAACGACAAACAAAAACAAGAAGAGATACTCAAGAGAAGTATTTACTTTAATGCTTCGATTGTTTCTCCCATTCTTATGGTATTATTTGCATGTACAGAATGGATAGTTATCATCTTTGGAGAAAAATGGATGGAAAGTTTGGTTATTATTAAAATAATTTCACTTACAGCTTTAGTTCAGGTGCTTACAAACTCATTAAATTTAATTTTGCTTTCTAATAATCAATATAAGATAGATTTTAAAATACAAATGATTATGTTGGTATTTATTTTCATACCATTGGTATATTTTGGAACAAGTTCTTTTGGTATTATAGGAACTGCATTTTCAATATTATTATTTAGAATTTTATTTACATGTGTCAATTTGTTTGTAATGAGAAGAATACTTGATTTTAATATTCACGATATTTTAACTGTATTTTTCAAGTCAATTCTTCCTAGTTTTATTCCTGCTATTGTTTCATATGCCATATCATTCAAAGTAAATGTAAAACCAAGTAATTTAGTTTTTTTAATTGCGGCCTCGACTATAATTGTTTTGTCATCAGCATATTTCTTCATAATTAAAGACAAAGCTTATTTATTATTAAAAAAATAAATTAAAAAAATGAAATACAAATTAGCTGGATTTATAATAACCTATGAAAGGCATGAGATATTAACAGATACATTAAGTAAAATATTCAACCAGACATACCCGCCAGAAAAAATTATTGTAGTTGATAACAGTGAATCTACTAATACCCAGGAGTTGATTATAGCTTTAAATAATCCAAGTATTGAATATTTTAGAGTTGGTTATAATGCAGGACCCGCAGGTGGAGCATATTTAGGGTTGAAAAAATTAGCGGAACAAGGCTATGATTGGATTTATTGGGGAGATGATGATGATCCACCCGACTTAATGAATATTTTTGAAATTTTGATTAAAATTGGTGAAAGTTCAACTAAATGTGGTTGTTTAGGGAAATTAGGACATAATTTTGATAAATTAAAAGGGGAAGTTAAAAGGACACCTGATGAAGAATTATACAAAAAAGGGATACTTAAAGTTGATAATATAGGTGGTAATATGGTAAAGATAATAAATGGTTCAATGGTAAGGGATTATTCTATTTATCCTGATCCTGAACTGTTTTTTGGATTTGAAGAATTGGATTTTGATTTAAGGATCAAATCAATTGGTTATAATTTATACGTTGATAGAGAATTGTTTTTAGAACACAGAACCAAACATAATATGTTAGGTTTTAAAAGAGAAAGAAAAACAAATAATTTATCTTGGAGAAATTATTATTCAACTCGGAATTTGATCATTATTTTGAAGAAAAATAATTACTATTTAGCCTTAATTATAATTGTTTTTAAAACTTTTTTAAAAATGATTTTAGGTTTTAAAAAAGGTTATCGGGTTGGTTGGTTTGAATTTAAAAATCAAGGTTTAGCTTTGTTACATGGTTTGTTTTCAGTTAAGGGATTAAAAGTATTACCAGTTAAAAAAGAATTTTAAATGTTTTTATTTGATCGGGAAAGAACGGGAAGAATACCCTATTCTCATAGTTTTGAACAACTTCCGCAAGAAGAATGGAGGATACTTTTTAAACAGGAACCGGTGCGTTGTGCAGAATCTACGCCCGTTTTTGACCAACAGGGTAATTTATATTTTGGCTCGCACAATGGTTCAATTTATGCTCTTTCTCCTGAAGGAAAAATCTTATGGCAGTTTGTCACCGAAATGAAGGTCTATTCAAGCCCGATGTTAGTTGATGATAAACTATATGTCGGTTGTAATATGTCTACTTTGCTGTGTTTGAATTTAAAAGGAGAATTAATATGGCAATATGACGGATATAAAGCTTATGCCGTCCAGTCTAAGCTAAAGCGGTTAATGCTGAATGTATATACTTATATTAAATATGATTATGAATTTAAAAAATTTATGAAGATTAATACCTGGACTTCTCCCAATTTGGTTAACAATCGGTATGTCGCTTTTGTTTCTTATGGTGTCGGTTTAGTTCTTTTAGATAAAGAAACGGGAAAAGTGCACTGGCAAAGAACCTTAGGAAGTCCTTCTTTTCATTTAGCCGGGGTAGCAGTCACGCATGTTAAAGGAAAAGATTATATTGCTGTTTGTGGGCAAAACAGTGGTTTGCATTGGTTTGATGCTGAAGGAAATTTGCAATGGAAAATAAAAGCATTTGCGGGAAGTAATGCTTGGGCCAATCCGTCGATTGATGTTTCAGAAAATTGTATTTATCATTCCGAAAGTTATCATAATAAAAAATCAATTTTATATAAAACAGATTTTAACGGAAAAACAATTTGGAAAAAAGAATTTCCATTCGGTTGTAGAGCAACAGTTGGTATAAGTAATTCCGATTTTGTCGTATTTTTGGGATTAAATGGCACCGTTTACTTTTTAAGTAAAAAGGAAGGGAAGCAACTGGCATCCAAAGAAATTGCTTCAAAAGACAGAGGGTTATGGACTTCACCGTCCATCATGGCAAACCACTCGGTTTTGATAAATACTAAAAAGACGGTTCAAAAAGGATCGTTGGTTTGTTTATCATCAAATGGAGAAATCAACTGGGAAATTAATTATGCTAAAGCGTTATCGGTGCCAATCATTGATGAGCAAGGCAATTTGTATACAGCTACCTGGGCAGGAGACTTTTATAAATTTAAAAATATGAATTCATGAAAATTGGCATATTAACATATCATCATGTGATTAATGACGGGGCAGTGTTACAGACTTTGGGACATGTGAAGACTTTGAAAGAAATGTATCCTACTGCCATTATCGAAGTGATTGATTACAGACATAAATCAACCGAAAGTATAGAAAAAAGAGATGTTTTTAAAAACATTTTAAAACTTAGAAAAGGAGCATTTGCAAAAATTAAAAAGTATTATAATTTTAAAAGTTTTGTAAGTCACTTATTGCCACTTTCAAAGGAAAAATTAACATCTGATAATGTTGAAGAAGCTGTAAAATTTATCAATAGGCAAAATTATGATTTTGTTTTAGTAGGAAGTGATGAAGTTTGGAAAATTTTAAATAAAAAACATTCCAGAAAATTTCCAAATATTTATTGGTTACCACCGGGAATCAAAGCCAAAAGAATAGGTTCTGCTGCTTCTGCAAATGGTTCAAATTACAATTTAATCAAAGAAGCTTCTGTTACCAATAAAATTAGCGAAATCTTAAAGGATTTCAAATCAATAGCAGTTAGAGATAAACTTACTTATGATCTGATTAATAAAATAAACCCGGATTTAAACTTATATCAAGTGCCAGATCCGACATTTGGTGTAGATTTTGATGCAGAAGGAGTAAAAGAAAAATTGATTAAAGCGGGTGTTGATTTTACAAGGAAACGAATTGCTTTAAATTTAAGTTCTCATATTAAAGAATTTAATTTAGTTTCCAAGCAAATATTTGAATATGCAAAGCTGCATAATATCCAATTGATAGGCATAGGTCAATATAATAAATATTGTAGTGTAAATTTATCAGATAGTTTGAATTCAATAGAATGGGCTGTTTGTTATCAATATTTTGATTTTTGCATAACCGATCGTTTTCATTCTACTATTTTTAGCCTTAAAAATAAAATTCCATTTTTAGCGGTTGAATCACCTAATAAATATCCTACTGAATATAAAGGGAAAGTTCTTGATTTACTACAAAAGATTGCTATGACTCAGCATTTTTATTTTTTTGATGAAAATTTAGACTTTGTCAAAATTTATAAAGAGCTTGATGAAAACTTTGATAAGCAATCAATTTCTGTAATACTAGAAAAACTAAAATCTGATTTTAGAAATCATTTAAAGAATTCTATAGAAAACTAAAATTTTTCCTCATGAATTTCAATATAGATGGATATAGGTATGGTAAAGGGTTTAAAATTAATTTAAAGACTTTTTTATTCAATCCAGAATATAGGTATTTGATTTATTTTAGAATTTGCAAGAAATATTCTGTTTTAAATCCAATTGGTTTTATTTTTAGAGTATTAATTAACCTTAGTAAAGCGAAGTATGGTATTCAAATTCCTATTCAAACAAAAATCGGAAAGGGATTTAAAATAAACCATTATGGCGGAATAGTTATCAATCAAAATGTTGTTATTGGTGAAAATTGTAATGTATCCCAAGGTGTAACACTAGGTAATGTAAGCCGAGGAAAGTTAAAAGGTTGTCCAACCATTGGCGATCGAGTTTGGATTGGAGCAAATTCGGTTGTCGTTGGAAAAATTACAATTGGAAATGATGTGCTCATTGCACCTCTGAGTTATGTCAATTTTGATATTCCTGACAATGCTGTTGTTATGGGTAATCCGGCAAAAATAATTAATTATAATACTTCTGCAGAGTATATTAAGAACATAAATTGAAAAAAATCCTCTACATCCTCGATACGTTTGAAACCGGTGGAGCAGAAAAAAGTCTGCTCGACATCGCTATACAAAACAAAGCTGTAGAATCTGTTTTTGTAACGTTATATAAAGGCAATCAATTGGCAGAAGCAGCACAACAGGCAGGTATCAGAGTAATTTCGTTAAACCGGCCCGAAAAGTATGCTTTCGGTAAAATAGTACAACAGCTTAAGCCAATTATTCAATCGGAAAAGCCTGATTTGATGCATGCTACATTGTTTCGTGCCGATATTGTTTCCCGAAAAGTAAAACGTTATTTCAAAATACCTTTAGTTTCCAGCTTGGTAAACAACTCATATATCGAAGAACGCTATCAAAAATTGTCGTTACTTGGAAAGCTCAAACTCCATTATATTCAGCGATATGATGCCTTTACGGCTAAAAAAGTTGACCATTTTATTTCAAATTCTCAAACCATTAAGGAATCGAATGCAAAAGCATTAGGTTTACCTTTGGAAAAAATAAAAGTTATTTTCCGGGGTAGAGATTTATCTAAATTTTCAAGTTTGTCCCCCGGGCAATTAGCTAAAACAAAGCAGGAGTTAAATATACAGGAGCATCAAGTCACACTGTTAAATGTGAGCAGACTTTTGGACAGAAAAGGACAGCTCGATTTGTTGAAAGCCATGAAAAAGCTTGTGATAACTCATCCAAAAGTCAAGCTATATATTGCAGGCGAAGGATTTTATCGTTCTGTTTTAGAGAACTATATTCAAGAAAATAATCTGCAACCGCATGTTGAATTGTTGGGCAACCGAAATGATGTTCCCTATTTGTTAAAATTGGCAGACGTTTTTGTTTTTCCAACACATTACGAAGGTTTGCCGGGAGCATTAATTGAAGCGATGATGTCTGAAAAAACAATTGTTTGCACCTCAATTCCCGAAAACAAAGAGTGTGTTTCTACAAAAGAAGCCGTTTTTTTTAAAAAAGGAGATGTTTCCAATTTGGTAACCATTTTGCATGATGTCATCAGCCAACCGCATCAATTCAGTGTGTTAGGAAAAAATGCCAGAATAGCAGCCATTGAAAAATTTAGTATTGCCAAAGTAGTAGATCAATACAATTCACTATACATGACGATTATTCAAAAATACAACCAATGACCATTCTTCAACTCATTCAAAAACCTCAGTTAAGAGGAGCTGAAATGTTTGCCAGCCAGCTTTCTAATGAACTGGTTGTATTGGGGCATACTGTTTTGGTAGTGGCTTTGTTTCCGGGTGAATCTACATTGCCGATAAACGGAACTTTTATTGCTTTAAACAGACCGCAACACAAACGTTGGAATGATTTTGATGGTTGGAAAGCTTTGGCAAAACTAATAAAAGAAAACAACGTTGATATAGTGCAATGCAATGCTGGCGACACCTTAAAATTTGCTGTTTTTTCGCAATTTTTTACGGGTTGGAAAGCACCTATTATTGCCCGAAATGCCAGTATGGTAAGTGCCTACATTAAAAACCCGATCATAAAGTTACTCAATCGTTGGATGTATAGCCGAACCCAGGCAATCGTCTCGGTTTCGCACATGGCTGCGAAAGATTTGAATGGGTTGTTTCCCGAAACAGCATCAAAAACAACGGTTATTCCGATTGGAATTAATCTGCAATCATTTTCACCTGTAGCATGGAAAAATGCTTCGCCAACTGCGTTTCAAATTGTGCATGTGGGTGGATTTTCATTTGAAAAAAACCACCACGGTTTACTTTCTATTTTTGAACAATGGTTGAATCGTTTTCCGGATTCTCAGTTGCATTTAATTGGTGATGGCCCCATGCGAAGTGAAATAGAACAAGTGGTCGCCACAAAAAAACTAACCGATAAAGTTTCGTTTTATGGCTTTAGTAGAGAAGCGATTAACTACATGCACCAGGCCGATGTTGTGGTTTTGCCGAGCATTATCGAAGGCTTGCCTGGTGTTGTTTTAGAAGCTATGTATGCCAATACTCCTGTCATTGCCTATAATGTGGGAGGTGTTTCGGAAGTGGTTCAGAATAATCAAACCGGTTTTTTAATTGAAAAAGGGGATGAAAATGGTTTTGTTCACGCTTTAGAGCAAGTGAAAATTAACGGTAAAGTTGCACCGTATGTTAAAAATGCAAACGAACTCGTTGTGCAAAAATTTAATAATACGTACCTTGCTCTACAGTTTGAAATTATTTACAAGAAATTAGTACATGACCAAAATTAAAGTTCTTCATATCATCAAATCCTTAGGTCGTGGCGGAGCCGAAATGCTTTTGCCGGAAACGTTAAAAAAGCATAACCGGGACGAATTTGAATTTCATTACATTTATTTTTTGCCATGGAAAAATCAAATGGTACAAGCCATTGAAGCGGCTGGTGGAAAAGTAACCTGCTTTTCAGCTAAAAATAACCTGGTTTTATTGTTGCAGTACAAAAAAATCATTCGCTATTGCAAGGAAAATCAGATTCAACTCATTCACGCCCATTTGCCTTGGGCCGGTTTTGTGAGTCGTTTGGTGCATAAACGCACCAAAATCCCGGTTTTATATACCGAACACAATATGCAGGAACGCTACCATTTTTTGACTAAAACCATCAATAAGCTCACGTTTAACAGTCAAACGTTAGGAATCGGTGTTTCTGATGATGTAGCCAACTCGATCAAAAAAAATATACAACCTTCTATACCGGTTCAAACCGTTTTGAATGGAGTAAATACAACTAGTTTTCAACGTTTGGGAAGCTTTGAACAGTCAGTAATCAGAGCTCAATTTGCGATACCGGCCAATGCTTTTGTGGTAGGAACAGTGGCGGTTTTCCGTTTTCAAAAACGACTGGATTTGTGGTTGGAAATCATGAAAAAAGCCATTGAAAAAGATAATGCTGTCTATGGTATTATTGTGGGAGCCGGACCTTTACAGGCAGAGATTGAACAAAAATACAACGATTTGGGTTTAGACGGCAAAGTGTTTTTTGCCGGATTACAAACCGAAGTAAAACCCTATTATGAAGCAATGGACAGTTTCATGATGTGTTCTTCTTTCGAAGGTTTACCGATTGCCTTATTGGAGGCCATGAGCATGCAATGTGCTGTTTTGACCACCGATGCCGGAGGTATAAAAGAAGTAATCCGACATGAAAAAGATGGTTTAGTTGTGGGTGTTGAGCAGTGGGAACAATTAGCAGAAATGGTAGTGCAACTCAAGAACAATCCATCCAAATTGGCTCAACTTCAACAGGCAGCCAGAGCCAGAGCTATCGAAGGTTTTAGCATGGATGCCATGATTGTAACCTTAGAAAAGTTATACCGTAAACACCATTCAGCATGATCATCAGAGTAGCCCAAACGAAGGATATACCTGCCATTGTTGAACTATTGAAAGATAGTTTAGGAGAATCATTATTAAAAAAAACAACCTCCATATGGGATTTTAAACATGTGCAAAATTCATTTGGTTCATCGTATGTTTTGGTTGCCGAAGAAAATAATCAATTGATCGGCGTAAGAGCATTTATGTCGTGGAAATGGCAATTGGGTGATACGGTTTGGCAAGCCTATCGAGCAGTAGACACTGCCACTCATCCGGCACACCAGGGAAAAGGTATATTTAAGAAATTAACGTTACAGGCTTTAGCAGATGTCGGAAAAGAAAATGATTGCTTTATTTTCAATACTCCCAATGAAAAAAGCCGTCCCGGTTACCTTAAAATGGGATGGAAGGCTTTAGGCAAAATAAAAATAGCTTTAGTGCCTGTATTTTTATATCGGTTTTTCTACTTGTTTAGCCAACCTGAAAAATATATTGTTTCGTTGCATGAAGAACAAATTGAAACGATTTGTTGTAAACATAATCAGGAACTTAAGACTACCAATAAATTATTTACCCCTAAATCAGCGGTTTATCTGAACTGGCGATATACCATTAACCCAATGCAGTCTTACACTGTTTTAACGGGGAGTGATTGGTATGTAGCATTATATGTAAAAAAACACAGCCGTTTTAAAGAGTTAAGGATAGCTGAGGTAATTGGAGCAGGTACTTCAAAAGCCAGAAAAGAAATCCGGCAAGAGGTTGTGGATTTTGCCCTAAAAAAAAACTGTTTAGTCATTTCTACAACTGAGAAGAAACTTTTTTCTTTGGCTTTTTACGGTGCATTCGGTCCTGTTTTAACTTGCAGGGACTTAACATTAAATAGTGTAATTTTACAGCAATCAAAACAAAAAACCGGTTGGCATTATGCCATGGGTGATTTGGAATTATTTTAATAAATGGATAGTATCATTATTTTTTTGGTCATTATTTTAGCAACACAGGTGTTGTTGAATAGTCTTGCCCAAAAGTATGCTTTTTTCGATAAAAAGCTGATGAATTACCTGTTTTTTTATCATTTACTGTTTTTTCTGGTTTATTATACCTATACCCTCTTTAACCCATCCGACTCCAGACATTATTATTATGTAGCCAGTCAGATTGGAAGCGATTGGCCGGAGTTATTTGAAACAGGTACCAATTTTATTAATTTTTTTGCTTCTCCGTTTGTTCAGGCCGGCTTGTCTTATGAATCATTGATGCTCATTTTTTCATGGTTTGGCTATGTCGGATTTGTGTATGCCTATTTGTTTATGCGGGAGAATATTCCCCTGGATATAAAAGTATTCGGACGATTTGACTTGTTAACATTGATTTTATTTTTCCCCAATATGCACTTTTGGACCGTCTCGCTCGGAAAAGGTTCTGTGATATTTATGGGCTTGATGATTTTTACCTATGCGGTTAAAAAACCTGCCGGAAGATGGTTCTTACTGTTGTTGGGAGGTTTTTTTGTTTACATGGTTCGCCCGCACGTAATGTTATTTATGTTGGTAGCTGTTATGGTTGGTCTTTGGTTTGGGAGAGACCGGATCAGTACTGCTTTAAAAGTAGTAATTGCTATTGCCTCAATCGGATTTTTGGTAGCTGCCAGTAATTCAATTTTAGCCGTAGCAAAACTGGAGAATTCCGAAAATGTGATTACTGATTTTGAAGCTTTTGCCGATGCCCGTTCACAGGGATTATCTGAAAGTGCCGGTTCCGGCGTAGCCATGAGTAACTATCCGTTGCCTTTTAAATTGTTTACGTTTTGGTTCAGACCGCTTTTTGTAGATTCACCGGGGTTTTTAGGTATTTTTAGTTCAGCTGAAAATTTTATTTACTTATTATTGTTTTTTAAAATTTTGAATAAACGGTTCCTCCGTTTTTTTAAAGAATCCGTCTATATGGTAAAAATGTCAGCCATCGCCTTTTTGCTTACTTCTTTTGCCATGACTTTTGTGATGTCTAATTTAGGGATCATCATGCGGCAAAAATCAATGGTGATGTATTTTGCTTTTTTTGTCATTTATTATTTTCTGGCTCAGGAAGAATATGACAGACAACAAAAGCTTATTCTTTCAACTCAACATACATAATCATGAAAGGGAAGTTTGTTATATCGTTGGATTTTGAATTGGTATGGGGCATTTTTGACCACATTCAAATAGAGCAAAAAAAGGCTTATTTTGAAAATACGTTAACGGTTATTCCGCAAATGCTGCATTGTTTTGAAAAACATAATTTAGCAGTTACATGGGCTACTGTGGGGATGCTTTTTAACCGGAACTGGGAAGAGTGGAATGCGAATATGCCCGACAAAAGACCAAGTTATACAAATACTGCTTTAGATGCCTATGCCTATGGTTTGGCTCACCGGCAAAAAGGTTTAGACCGTTATTTTTTTGCCCCGGATTTAATTCAGCATATCATTCAAACACCCAATCAGGAGTTAGCTACCCATACTTATTCACACTATTATTGTTTGGAGGGAGGGCAGACCTTGAGCCAGTTTGAATGCGATTTAGACTTGGCGGTCAAGATGGCCAATCAGTTTGGGGTGCATTTGCGTTCGCTGGTTTTTCCACGGAACCAGTGGAATGAAAATTATATCGAAAGCTGTGCTTCAAGAAAAATTACCCAACTCCGGTCTAATCCGGATGCTTGGTATTGGCGGGATACTGCTGGAGCATCGTTAATGGCCAGGCTATTCAGAACCGGTGATGCCTATTTGCCTTTTGGCTCAAAATCTTATGGTATTCAAAAAGTAAAAGAAGGTATCATAACCGCACAACCTGCCAGTCGTTTTTTACGGCCGCACCACAAGGTAGGATTGCTTAATTCACTGCGATTGAATAGAATTAAGAACGAAATGTTAACTGCAGCCAAGCAGGGTGAAATTTACCACATATGGTGGCATCCCCATAATTTCGGCAATCATCCTGTAGCTTCTATGGAAGCACTGAATGAGATTGCAAAATGGTATGTTCACTTAAATACGGTGTATGGATTTGAATCGGTTACTATGGCCGATTTAACCGTAAAAACTTAACGGGTTTGAATACAAAACAATTTTTTTTAAACAAAAAACAGTTGTTTGGTTGTTTAAATCAACCGGATTCAACTGCTTTCAAAATATTTCTTTTCGGCTGGCATTTTATATTTGTTTATTTCGCCTGGCAGGAAAGAGTTAAAAGAGGTCATTCCGATGCTCATTTTTATTGGGCTCAAAGTTTTGATATAACGCCTTACAGCTGGTTTGATTTTTTTTCCTACGGCACCGATTTTATGCTTTGGCTGAATTACCCGTTCATCAAAGCGGGAATCCCGTTTTGGGGAGGGTTCATACTTTATGGATGTATCGGTTATGTGGCTGTTTTACAGTATGCAAAATGGTTATATACTTTTACGGAATCAGAAATCAGGATTGGTAAGGTCAATATTTTACCGGTATTTTATTTTTTGCCCGGATTACATTACTGGACTGCCGTTTTGGGAAAGGAACCTTTGCTTTTTTTATGTCTGGTCCGGATTTTTATGACCATTTCAAACTATAAACCAGTTTCAGTATCTTTTGTTTTAGGTTCTGCTTTGTTGCTGATTATAAGACCTCATGTTGCCTTATTGCTTTTGCTGGCTTTTGGATGCAGCTATTTAATCTTTGGCAGAGATAAAGTTCAGCAGAAAATGAAATGGGCATTTTTAGGGATTTCTGCCAGCGTTATTTTAATTTATATGGTCTTGCAGCTTTCCCGCATTCGTTATTTGGATTGGGACAGAATTGTCCGTTTTAACAAAGGATCGGTTTTGTCATTTAAACGGTCAGCAACCTATGTGCCAATGGAAGAGTACTCGTTGTTTTACCGTTTTGTTTCCTTTTATTTCAGACCTTTTGTGGGGGAAATAAATAATGTGAAAGGATGGTTGGCTGGTTTGGAAAATATGATTTATTTAATTTTGCACCTGCTGTTTATTTATTTGCTGTTCCGGTATCGAAAAAAAATTAAAAATATACATTGGCCGTTATGGTGCCCTACAGCTGTTTTTTTAAGTTTGTACTGTGGAAGTATATATATATTCCGTTATGCCAATTTTGGTATTTTTATGAGAACTAAACTGATGTATGCTCCTTTTATGGTAGCGGCTATTTTGTGGTTAATGCATACAGTTAAAAAAATCAATCCATTGAAAACAACAAAGCCTAAATTAATCCGCATAACTACAGTTCCTTTATCATTAGATAAATTGCTGGAAGGTCAGTTAAAGTTTATGCAACAGCAGTATGATGTAATCGCCGTTTCTTCTGAAAAAGAATACCTGGAAAAGATTGGAGTCAGAGAAGGTGTAACTACTTTTCATCTGGAGATGACCCGTAAAATTACACCGGTTAAAGACTTTCTGGCCGTTTTAAAATTAACTTGGTTTTTATTGAAAACAAAGCCGGAAATTGTTCATTCTCACACACCCAAGGCAGGTATAGTAGGGATGATGGCCGCTTTTTTGGCCAGAGTACCTAACCGTTTTCACACAGTGGCCGGTTTACCATTGCTGGAAGAAACCGGAAATAAGAGAAAAATTTTAGATTTTGTAGAAAAGATGACCTACACTTTCGCTACCAGGGTGTATCCTAATTCGGAGGGCTTACATACCATTATCTTACAAAATAAATATTGTGACAGTGATAAGGTGAAAGTTTTAGCGAACGGAAGCACAAATGGAATCAATACAACTTACTTTTCCAATACCCATTTTTCATTTGCTCAAAAAGAGGATTTAAAGAATCAAATAGGAATCCGGCAAGGGGATTTTGTATTTGTTTTTGTTGGCCGGTTGGTTACTGACAAAGGAATAAATGAACTCGTTGCCGCGTTTAAAAAATTAAAAATAAACCATCCAACGGCAAAATTAATCTTAGTGGGACCGCTTGAATCTGAATTAGATCCGCTTTTGCCTGAAACACTTGAGGCTATTGAAAATGTAAAAGAGATTATTGCTGTAGGCTATCAGCAGGATGTTCGGCTCTATTTTTCAATTTCAAACTGTTTGGTGTTTCCGAGTTACCGCGAGGGGTTTCCGAATGTGGTAATGCAGGCCGGGGCGATGGAATTACCTTCTGTTGTTTCAGATATCAACGGCTGTAATGAAATTATTATTCCTAAAGAAAACGGTTTGATTATTCCGGTCAAAGATGAAAAAAAATTACTCGAAGTTATGTCGCTTGTTATGGAGGATGAAGCGTTATACCAGCATCTGAAGTCAAATGCCCGTTCAATGATTGTAAGTCGCTACGAGCAAACGGTTGTTTGGGATGCATTGTTGGACGAATACCAAAGTTCAGGTAAATAAACTTTAAAAAAAAGAAAACAGTAAATGTTAAAATTTAATAAGGATATCACATCATATTTCATTACTTTTGCAACCAGATTGATACCTTACTAATCGTATGTATAAAACATATATCAAAGGTTTTTTAGATTTTATCGCCGCTTTTATAGGATTAATTCTATTGTCTCCGGTAGTTATACTTGTTACACTTTTTTTATATTTTGCGAATAAGGGTAAACCCTTTTTTATTCAACCCCGCCCGGGTAAAGGAGGCAAAATATTTCAGATCATTAAATTCAAGACTATGAATGATAAAAGGGATGCCGAAGGAAATTTATTGCCTGATGCAGCACGTTTAACCGCGATAGGTGCCCTTGTCCGCAAAACATCAATGGATGAAATTCCACAACTGATAAACGTTTTAAAAGGAGAGATGAGTTTAATAGGGCCCCGACCCTTGCTCACACACTACCTGCATCTGTACAATGATTTTCAAAACCGGCGGCATGAAGTAAAACCGGGTATCACCGGATGGGCACAGGTGAACGGCAGAAATGCCATTTCATGGGATAAGAAATTTGAGTATGATGTTTGGTATGTGGATCATGTGAGCTTTTGGCTGGATGTAAAGATATTGTTTAAAACAATTTTGAAAGTAATAAAAAAAGAAGGTATTAATGCTGCTGATGCAGCCACTATTGAACCGTTTAATGGCAATTAAAGTATCTCTTTATGGGGCAAGCGGTCACGGAAAAGTAATCGCAGATTTATTAATGGCAGCTAATTATGAAGTTGTTGCTTTTTTTGATGATAATCCGGCGGATGACTTTTTACTGTCCATACCGGTTTATCATTCATCACGGTTAAACCAAGTAGAAGCTGACGGACTCATTCTTTCGGTAGGAAACAACAAAGTCAGAAAGAAACTGGCTGAGAATCTGGATGACTATTTTCTCAAAGCAATTCATCCTGCAGCTGTTTTGTCTCCTTATCATCAAATAGGCAAAGGGAGTGTCGTGATGGCCGGTGTGATTGTTAACCCACTTGTTAAAATAGGGAAACACTGTATCATCAATACCGGAGCCTTGATTGAACACGACTGTTTTATTGATGATTTTGTGCATATATCACCCGGAGTCGCTCTGGCCGGAAATGTAAGTATAGGTGAAGGGACACATGTAGGCATTGGAGCCTCGGTGATACAAGGAGTAAAAATTGGGAAATGGGTAACAATAGGAGCCGGTACGGTAGTAATCAAAGACATACCGGATTATGCTGTTGTAGTGGGGACACCCGGAAAAATAATTAAATACAATTCTAAAGATGAGTAAAACGAAAATATGGCTTTCTTCTCCCCATATGGGCGGACGTGAGCAGGACTTTGTAAAGGAAGCATTTGAAACCAACTGGGTCGCCCCTTTGGGCCCTAATGTTGCTGGATTTGAGTCAGATTTAGAACACTATCTGGGCAATTCAAACCATGTGGCAGCCTTAAGTTCCGGTACAGCGGCGTTACATTTGGGATTGATTTTGCTAAATGTTCAGGCCGGCGATGAGGTAATCTGTCAGAGTATGACTTTCTCTGCTTCTGCCAATCCGATTGTTTATCTTGGTGCTACACCTGTTTTTGTAGATAGTGAGCCTGAAACCTGGAATATATGTCCCGTAGCTTTGGAAAAAGCTATTGTTGACCGGATTGCGAAAGGTAAGAAGCCAAAAGCCATTATAGCCGTGCATTTGTATGGCATGCCTTTTAAAGTGAATGAAATAATGCAGGTTTCACAAAAATATGATATTCCGGTTTTAGAAGATAGTGCAGAAGCATTGGGGAGCACATATTACGGAAAAAAATGCGGTACTTTTGGTCATATGGCCGCTTTATCGTTTAATGGGAACAAAATTATTACAACTTCAGGAGGTGGTGCTTTAGTGACGTTGACTAAGGAGTTGAAAGAGAGAACTGTTTTTCTCGCAACACAAGCCAGAGATGTGGCACCGCATTACCAACATAGTGCAATAGGATATAATTACAGGCTGAGTAATATTTGTGCCGGCATAGGTCGTGGTCAAATGGAAGTACTGGATAAACATATCACCTTGAGAAGAAAGATGAATGAGTTTTATAAAGATTTGTTTTCTGGCATAGAGGGGGTTACTGTTTTTACGGAACCCAACGAGCACTTTTTTTCTAATCACTGGCTGACATGTATTGTCATAGACCCGCAACAAAGTAAGGGAATAACCAGTGAAAAACTCAGGTTGGCAATGGAAGCAGAAAACATTGAGTGCCGTCCGTTGTGGAAACCGATGCATTTACAACCTGTCTTTGAAAACTATCCTTATTATGGAGGAAGAATTTCAGAAAACCTGTTTACAAATGGACTTTGTTTGCCGTCAGGTTCAAACTTATCTGACGAAGACAGAGTGAGAATAGCTGCTTTAATCCGTCAGTTGTTTAAAAATTAAGATTTTTTTAAGATTTAAAAAATAAATCTTACTTTTACGTGTTCAAATGTTTGGTAAAATAGAAGGTTTTGAAAGAAAAGAGCAACATAATTAATGACTTGGTAACCTACTTGGTTAATTTCAGGTTGAGTTTCAATATCAAAAACCTGGGTTATCTGCCGAGATGGGTTGTATTGCTGCTTGATTTTTCTATAGTTATGTTTTCCGGTGTTGTAACTTATTTTTTACTCAACGGAACAAATGAAAAGTTTCATTACGTCAAAGTTGAAAACCTTAAGATTGCACTTCCGCTGTATGCATTTGTCAATATTTTCTTTTTCTGGTTGTTTAGAACATACTCCGGTATTATCAGGCATTCTTCCTATATTGATGCTCTTAAATTGTTTTTTTCACAATTTTCGGTGCTTGCCTTTTTTGTTGTTTTTAACTTTATTTTTCTGATCAGTGGTCATCAAAAAATTTTTTTGAATACGGGTATTTTTATTCAGGCAGTACTGTCTTTTTGTTTTTTATTTTTTTACAGGGTTGTAGTAAAGCAGGTATTTGAAAAATATTTTACGGTATCACAGGAAGGTCCGAAGGTGAATGCTTTGATTTACGGAACGGATGCCAATGCCATTGCTGTAGCCAATGCCTTGAGATCTGAGGTTCCGCAACGGTTTAAATTAATTGGGTTCATTGATAAAAAGAATCAAAATAATACCAAACGGATTTTAGACTTACCTATTTTACAGTTTAAAAGAAGAATTCCGGTACTAATGCGTTTAAATAAGGCAGAAGCTCTCATTATCGCAGACAAAAGCCTCAACAAAGAAGAACGTTCCCAGATCGTAGATGAGTGCATCGATTATAACTATAAAGTATTGACTATCCCGTTAGTGACTGATTGGGAGAATGAAAAAGAAATTTCGAAGAATATTAAGAATTTTGAAATTCAGGATTTGTTAGAGCGAAAGCCAATTGTGCTGGATACAGACGCTATTTCAAATCAATTGAAAGGGAAAACGGTATTAATCACGGGGGCAGCGGGCTCTATCGGGAGTGAAATTGTAAGGCAGGTTTTAAATTTTAATCCAAAACTAATTGTTTTGTTAGATCAGGCCGAAACACCATTGCACAGCTTGAATCTTGAGATTGCGGCGATCAATAGTAATTGCCCGGTCAGATGTTTGGTTGGTGATATCCGGAACCTGGCATACTTGGAGAAAAAATTCATTAAATATAAACCGGATGTAATTTATCATGCGGCAGCTTACAAACATGTGCCTTTGATGGAGGAAAATCCGGCACAAGCCATTTATACCAATGTTTTAGGAACCAAAAACGTGGCTGACCTGGCCCATAAATACCAGGTAGAGCGTTTCGTGATGATCTCTACCGATAAAGCGGTTAACCCCAGCAGTGTGATGGGAGCCAGTAAACGAATTGCTGAAATGTATGTGCAGTCAATGCATTTTAAGCACCAGAATACTAAAGAAAAAAGTCATACAAAGTTTATAACAACCCGATTTGGTAATGTGCTTGGCTCCAATGGTTCTGTTGTGCCGCTTTTTACAAAACAAATTCAGGAAGGAGGACCGATTACCATAACACACCCTGAGATTATCCGTTATTTTATGACCATACCGGAAGCCTGTCAGTTGGTTTTAGAAGCCGGTGCGATGGGTAAAGGAGGTGAAATTTTTATCTTTGATATGGGGCAGCCCGTAAAAATAATTGATCTGGCTAAAAAGATGATTCGGTTAGCCGGGTACACACCGGATAAAGAAATTAAAATCAAAATTGTCGGATTGCGTCCCGGAGAAAAATTGTATGAAGAACTGTTGAATAATTCGGCAAAGAATTTAGCGACTCACCATGAAAAGATTATGATAGCCCAGGAAGTATGTGATGAATTTGATATTGTTAGTGATCAGGTTGAAGATTTGATTATTGATGCTCATCTGAAATCAAATGACATCATTGTTTCAAAAATGAAGAGAATAGTTCCGGAGTTTAAAAGTATGAATTCTGTTTTTCAGGAGTTAGACATTCGAAAATAATAATCCAGCCCTTAGTATTAATCATTTATATTTGTACCAATATGTTTTTACCAATGAATAAAAAATTAATTTTTTTCGGACTCTCTGTTCTTTTTGTTTTAAATTCCTGTGTTCCTAAAAAAGACGTTATTTATTTTCAGGGTATCAATGGTACTGCATCAACAGATAATTCCAATTATGAGCCGACCATAAAAACCGATGATGTGCTTTTTATTCATGTATCTGCATTAGACCCTAAGGCAGCTGAACCGTTTAATATAGGCAATAGTGAAGGCGGTACTGCGGGTAATGCTATGCAGTTACAACGGATGACATACTTAGTTAATAATGCCGGTTTTATCCAGTTTCCCGTTTTGGGTGATTTAAAAGTGAGCGGTTTGAACAGAAATCAGATTATAGAATTATTGCGTTCTAAAATTGCAGAATACGTTAAAGATCCGGTTATTAACCTGAGGATAATGAATTACAAAATATCGGTGCTGGGAGAAGTAAACAGCCCCGGTACTTTTCCGTTAACCAGTGAACGGATAACTTTGCCGGAAGCTCTTGCCATGGCCGGAGATATGACGCTGTTCGGAAAAAGAGAAAATGTTCTGATCCTGAGAGAAAACCAGGGTGTTAAAACGTCTTTTCGTTTGGATATGACAAATCCGGATATTGTAAATTCACCTTATTACTATTTAACTCAAAATGATGTTGTTTATGTTGAACCCAATCAGCGTAAAATTAACTCTACGGCTATCGGCCCTAATATTTTAGCCGGTATTTCTATTTTAGGGTTTGCCCTGACAACAATTATCTTATTAACCAAATAAAGATTATGCAACATTTTTCACCTAATACAGAATTAGTTGATTCCAAAATTAATTTAACGGAACAATTTTACCGTTACCTGAAAAACTGGAAGTGGTTTCTCTTATGTCTGTTGCTGTCTTTTGTTTGTGCTTATGTCTATTTACGGTATCAGATTCCGAAATACGGTTTAACCACTACCATATTGATTAAAGACGATAAGAAAGGCAGTGCCACCGAATTAGATGCATTCAGTGATCTCGGAATTTTGGGCGTGAAAAGAAGTAATCTGGAAAATGAAATTGAAATGTTTCGTTCCAGGGTATTGTCACAAAATACCATCAGGGATCTTAAGTTCAACATTTCGTATTACGCTGAGGGCAGGATTTTGACACCAGAACTGTATGATGATTCTCCAATAGAATTGGTTTTTGAAAACCAGGCTGATACTGAAAACAGTAAAGGTGAATTTCATTTCAAGTATGTAAAAGACAATCAGTTTGAAATTTCTTTCAACGAATCTTCCCAAAAAAAGGTGTATCGTTTCGGAGAGGTTTTCGATTCTCCTCTTGGGAGAGTTTCTGTCAAACAAAAAAGCAAAAAATCAGATTACAGTAACGCTGTTATCATTAAAATAGGTACAGTGTTAAATTCTGCAATAAAGTACAAGAATAAACTGTCTGTAAAAACATTAGGAGAGAAAACCAGCATAATTGAATTATCGGTTGTTGATCCCGTGCAGTCAAAAGGAATTGATTACCTTAATAATTTAGTATTGCAATTCAATGAAGATGCATTAAATGATAAAAACCTGGTAGCGAAGAATACCCAGGATTTTATTAATGAAAGGCTGGCTATTATAACCGGAGAATTAGATACGGTGGAGCGGAGTGCAGAACGTTTTAAAAAAGAAAACAGGTTAACGGATTTGGTAACAGATGCAGGCCTGAATCTAACAACATCTTCTGAATATGAAAAGGCCATTGCTAAAAACGGAAGAGATCTGAAAATTGTGGAATACATGATCGGCTCGATGAAAAGCATTGGAAATGATCAGACTATTCCGGAGAATATTATTCCAGCTGAAGACGCATCTTCATCAATGATCAGCCAGTATAATGCATTGGTGTTGTCCCGAAATAATTTATTAAAAAGCACATCGCCCAACCATCCTAATGTTATCAGTTTTAACCAACAGATTGTTGAACTGCGAAATACAATTCAACAGAGTCTGCGGAATTTACAAAGCTCGCTGACAATAGAGAAAAGCCAACTGCTTCTGCAGGAGAATAAATTCAACAGCAAGGTGTCTAAGGTGCCTACTTTAGACCGGAAATACAGAAATATTGAGCGTCAGCAAAATATCAAAGAGGCATTGTATTTATATTTGCGTCAGAAGCAGGAAGAAACTGCTATAACCATGGCTGTTACATCTCCTAAAGCTAAAGTCATTGATACGGCTTATTCCTTAGGGGTAGTGTCTCCGAATAAACGGAATATTTATTTAATAGCTCTTGTCATTGGACTACTGATTCCTTTTTTGGTAATTTATGTAACACAGATGCTGGATACCAAAATTCACTCCAGAACGGAATTGGAAAAACATTTGAACTTGCCTTTTCTGGGAGATATACCGTTATCGGAAAGCAGTAATGAGATTATGACCTCAAACAGCCGGTCCAGCACGGCAGAGTCGTTCAGGATTTTGTTGGCAAATCTTGATTTTATGTTGGCTTCAACGGCTAAGGAAAAGGCAAAAACAATTTTTGTGACGTCTACAATTCCCAAAGAAGGAAAAACTTTTGTGGCTGTTAATATTGCCAGTACGTTGTCGTTGTACGGAAAAAAAGTTCTGTTAATCGGAATGGATCTGAGACATCCGAAAATCATGGAATACGTCAAGATAAAGACCAATACCGGTTTAAGTAATTATTTGTCAAATGATAAATTGAAAGTGGAAGATATTATCTTTCAGCAAGAAGGACACCAAAATTTTTGGGTAATGCCATCCGGAGTGATTCCTCCCAATCCGGCAGAATTATTAAACAGTAAAAAAATTAAGGATTTATTTGAACAATTAAAGTCAGAATACGATTATATTGTGGTTGATACAGCACCGGTAAGTCTGGTGACCGATACATTACTGGTGAGTAAATTTGCTGATGTATTTATTTATGTTGTTCGGGCCAATTACCTTAAAAAGCATTCCCTGCTGATTCCTAAATCGTTAAATAAAGATAATAAATTACCGAATATGGCGATGATTTTAAATGGAACGGATCCTGCTAAAACTTACGGCTACGGCTATGGCTACGGTTACGGTTACGGCTATGGTTACGGCTATGGTTACGGGCTTGATCAAGAAAAAGAATCGTCGGCCTGGTATAAAAAGATTTTTAAGAAAAACTAAGTAATTGATTATTATGAATGGCTTCTTTTAAAGGAGCCATTTCTTTTAAAAGAACTTTATGATTAAAAGCATCAATGTGTTTTTGATGATGAACATCCGAACCTACAAAGTCAATCAGTCCTTTTTTTAATAGTTTGTCACTTATCTCGGCGACATGTTTTCCGTAATAGCCAACCACCGAAAGCAGATTCAGTTGAAAAAGACACCCCGACTTTTTTAAATTGTAGTAGGTTTCAAAATTGTGATGATAAAATAAATAACGTTCAGGATGAGCCAATACGGGCACATATCCTTCAATTTGTAGCGTATAAATATAATCCATTAATTGGATAGGGGGATTTAAATATGACATCTCCACCAACAGATAATTGTCTTTTACGGTTAACAGCTTTTCTTTTTTTAAGCTTTCAATAATTGAATTATCCAACATATATTCGGCAGCAGCTTTAAAGCTTACTTTAGTTCCGGCAGCTTTTAAGGCATCTGTAACCTTTGATTCACCTTCTTGAATATTTTGCCGGTTATTGTTCCATACCAAAGGAAGTATGTGTGGTGTGGTGATAAATTCCCTGATTCCGATTTTCCCTAATTCAGCTATTAATTCCAATGTATGATCAATGCTTTTTGCCCCATCATCGATACCGGGAATCAGATGAGAGTGCATGTCCACAAAGTGGTCAGGAATTAAGTCCTTTAAGAAAGTTTTTTTTTTGCTGAAGAAAATCAAAATATAAAAAAGTAATAGGAAAGAAGTATAAAAAAACCCCTGAGAAAGGGGTGTCACTATTCTGTTTTATGGGCTTTCTTGTTTAAATAATAAAAGGCAAATAAAATACTTACTATTGCCAGCCACAGTAGCTTGCCGTCAATAGGAGCCACTGGTGCATCATCACCTTCAAGTCCTCCGCTTCCGTCATCTTCACCCGGTTGGGCAAATAGAACGAAATCAGAAAGGAATAAAAATACAAGGATGTAAATTTTGTAAATGCTTTTCATATCAAGGTTTTATAAGTTGCAAATATATAAATGATTTTCTAAAAAAGAACACTTAAATTATTTTTTAAGTAAAAATAGTGCAAAATTAATTTTACATTAACACAAATAATTTTAAGAAAAATTATTCCATTTCAGATGTAAAAAATAGTTTTACGGACGGGAATTTACTTTGTGTCATTTGAATGGTAAATTCAGAATCAGCCAAAAAAACCAGCTGACCGTATTTGTCATGAGCCAGAAACTTTTGTTTAATCCTTCTGAATTCTGCAAACTCATCATTCTTAGGGTCTTGCGGTTTTATCCAACAGGCTTTATGAGCAGGAAAGTTTTCATAGGTACATTTTGCACCGTATTCATGTTCTAAACGGTACTGGATTACTTCATATTGAAGTGCTCCCACTGTCCCGATGACTTTACGGTTATTCATTTCTAAAGTAAATAACTGGGCAACTCCTTCATCCATCAATTGGTCAATTCCTTTTTCAAGCTGCTTGGCTTTCATCGGATCAGCATTGTTAATATATCTGAAGTGCTCAGGCGAAAAGCTTGGAATTCCTTTAAAGTTCATTATTTCTCCTTCAGTTAACGTGTCGCCAATCTTAAAGTTTCCGGTATCATGCAAGCCTACAATGTCGCCGGGATAGGAGATGTCTATGATTTCTTTTTTTTCAGCAAAAAAGGCATTCGGGCTCGAAAATTTTAAACTTTTGTTGAGCCGCACATGCACATAGGGTTTGTTTCGTTCAAATGTTCCGGAAACAATTTTGATAAAAGCCAGGCGGTCTCTGTGTTTAGGATCCATATTGGCATGGATTTTAAAAACAAATCCCGACATTTTGGTCTCAACAGGTTCAACCAAACGTGTGTCAGAGTGCTTAGGGCGGGGTGACGGAGCAATTTCAATGAAACAATCCAGCAATTCGCGAACGCCGAAATTGTTTAAAGCTGAACCGAAAAATACAGGTTGTAAATTACCTTCCAGGTATTCGTCTCTTGAAAAAGCAGGGTAAACTTCACTGATTAATTCTAATTCTTCCCTCAGTTTTTCAGCGGCTTTTTGTCCGACAATTTTATCTAATTCCGGATTGTCAATGTCCGAAAAGGCTATGGTATCTTCAATGTTTTTTCTGCTGTCTCCGCTGAAAAGGTTAATGTTCTTTTCCCAAAGGTTATAAATGCCCTGAAAATCATATCCCATTCCGATGGGAAAACTCAACGGTGTTACCCGCAGGTTGAGTTTTTTTTCTACTTCATCCATCAGGTCAAACGCATCTTTTCCTTCCCGGTCCAGTTTATTGATAAATACAATCATCGGAATGTTTCGCATCCGGCAAACTTCTACCAGTTTTTCAGTTTGTTCCTCCACGCCTTTGGCAACATCTATTACCACAATAACACTGTCAACAGCGGTTAGGGTCCGGAAAGTGTCTTCGGCAAAATCTTTGTGTCCCGGCGTATCTAAGATGTTGATTTTTTTATCTTTGTAGATAAAGGCAAGTACCGATGTAGCTACAGAAATTCCCCGCTGACGTTCAATTTCCATAAAGTCAGAAGTAGCTCCTTTTTTTATTTTATTGTTTTTAACGGCACCGGCCTCCTGAATTGCCCCTCCAAAAAGCAACAGTTTTTCGGTCAGGGTCGTTTTTCCGGCATCGGGATGCGAAATAATGCCAAAGGTTCTTCTTCGCTTGATTTCTTCTGTAAAACTCATATCTATTTTTAAAGGTTTGCAAAAATACTATTTCTTGCTCAAAAAAGTATAAACATTTTTCGTTAATAAATTTTTGTTAATAGTAACGGCTATTCTTGTTTAATGTATCTGAATTGTTAATTTTGTGGGGTTGCAAAGGATAAAATGACAACCAATTGATATAAATCTTAAATTAAATTTTTTGAACATGAATAGAAAACCTTTTTATCTGGGAATTTCAATTCTTTTTTCAGTTTTTGCGTTTGCTCAATCACCTAAAAAAGTACTCTTTACCGTTGACGAAAATCCCTATTATACTGATGAATTTGTTCGTGTTTACAATAAAAACTTAGACCTTGTTAAAGATGAATCTCAAAAAGACTTGGACCATTATTTAGAGCTGTTTGTCGGCTATAAATTGAAAATAAACAAGGCTAATAAACTGGGATTACAAAATAACACAAAGTATCAGAACGAATTAAAGTCTTACCGGAATCAGCTTTCCAAGAATTATTTAACTGATTCTGAAGTGACTAAAGAACTGCTTGAGGAAGGCTATATTCGTTCATTAAAAGAAATCAGGGCTTCTCATTTATTGCTTTCACTTGATGAAAATGCAAAGCCGGAGGATACGCTGGCCGTTTACAAACAGATTTCAGAACTCAAGAAGAGAGCCGAAAACGGAGAAGATTTCGGAGCTTTGGCCCAGCAATATTCGCAAGACCCAAGTGCTAAAGAAAATAAAGGCGATTTGGGGTATTTTTCGGCTTTCCGGATGGTTTATCCTTTTGAAACGGCTGCCTACAATACCAAAGTGGGAGAAGTTTCAAAACCCGTCAGAACCCGTTTTGGCTATCATTTGATTAAAGTGAGTGACATCCGTAATAACCGGGGTGATGTTACGGTGGCTCATATCATGCTGATGAATCCGGCTGATGGAAATGCTGAAGCGGCCGAGAAAAATAAAACGACCATTAATGAAATTTACAGTAAGATTCAGCAAGGGGAAGAATTTGAAGCGTTGGCAAAACAATTTTCGCAGGACAAATCTTCTTCGGCAAAAGGGGGGGTACTAAACCGTTTCGGTTCAGGACAACTGAGTTCAGAAGAGTTTGAGACGGTAGCATTTTCACTGCAAAAGCCCAATGAAATTTCAAAGCCGTTTCAAACGCAATTCGGATGGCATATCATGAAGTTGATTGAAAAACATCCGGTAAAAACCTTTGAAGAAGCTAAAGCGGACATGGAAAATAAAATCAGCCGTGATGAGCGTTCCCGAAAAATTACTGAATCATTAAACGAAAAATTGCGAAATAAATACCCGGTTAAACGCAACGAGGCTTTATATGCTAAAATTAAAAAAGCGGTAACAGACAAATATTATGAATCGGCCTGGGAATTGCCTGCTGATACAAAGCCTTTTGAAGGCGAATTGATCGCTTTCGGAAAAACAAAAGTAACCGGAACAATGTTCATGAACTATTTGCTTTCCCAGCAGAAAAATCCGAATCAGCCCAAGCCGATAGGGAAATTGGTGGATTTTCATTATTCCGCTTTTGTTGACGCACAGTTAAATCAGTATTACAACGATAATTTAGAAAACGAATTTCCTGAATTTGCCGCTGTGATGGAAGAATACCGTGACGGTTTACTGCTTTTTGACCTGATGGAAAAAGAGATTTGGGAAAAGTCTAAAACCGATACGCTGGGGTTAGAAGCATTTCATCAGGCAAATGCAGCAAAATACCAATGGAAAAAGCGATATGATGTGCTTATTATTTCTTCAACCAAGGAAGATATCGCTAAAAAAGCACATAAACTGGTCAGGCAAAAGAAGAATGTAGACGAAATCAAAACGGCTTTAAATACCAAAGGCGTTGTTAATGTGATGGCCACTACAGGTGTTTTTGAAGAAGGCAGTGAAGCGTTGCCAAAGACCGTTCCGTTTAATAAAGGACTTTCTGAGGTTGTAAAAGAGGGAAATTACTATTATGTTGTTCAGGTCAATGATGTTAAAGAAGCCGGGCCTAAGACACTGGATGAATGCAAAGGCAGGGTAATTAATGATTATCAGCAATACCTGGAAGAAAATTGGGTCGCTAATTTGAAGCAGGAATTTAAGGTCAGCATCAACAAAGCGGTGTTTGATGACGTGAAAAATCAAATTAAGAAGTAATGGGCAAACCGCTGGCAATTATTCTGCTGTATTTTGTTTTAGCTTCCTGTTCTTATTTTAAACCGGAAGAAAAACCACAAGCTGTTGCCAGAGTAGGTGAAAGTTATCTGTTTAAAAGTGATTTGACCAATCTGGTTTCGGAAGGAACATCAGCGGAAGACAGTATTACTATCGTACGCAGTTTTATTGACCGGTGGGCAACCCAGAAACTGTTAATTAAAGCCGCAGAAATTAATATTGACAAAGAGAAACAGGAAGAATTTGACAAACTGATTCAACAATATAAGGTCGATTTATACACCAAGGCTTATTTAGAGGAAATAGTTAAAAGAGAAGTAGACACAATTGTTTCTAATGAAGAGATAAAGTCATACTATGAGGAGAACAAAGACAATTTCAGAACAAATGGTTCTTTAGTGCGGTTGCGTTATATTAACCTCCCCAAAGATCACCCTAAGTTTGATTTAATCAAGAATAAGTTTTTTGAAGCCAAAAAAGGAGATAAAAAGTTTTGGGATACGTATCAGCTACAGTTTATCAGTTCAGCTTTAAATGATTCGGTTTGGGTGGAAATGAATCAGATATACCGAAAACTTCCATTTATTACTCCGGAAAACAGAACGGAATTCATTGTTCAGGGAAAAACCATTCAATATCCGGATTCATTAAATATTTACCTTGTTAAAGTGAGAAATGTACTTGATAAAAATGAGGTAAGCCCTTTTGAATATGTTAAGTCAACCATAAAAGAACTGATTATAAATAAGCGAAAACTGGATTTAATTAAAAAATTTGAGAAGGAAATCACCGATGATGCCATTAAAAACAACAAGTATGAAATTTATAAATAAAGCAGTAACAGCTTTTATCCTATTATCATTTGTGTTTTCTGCGAAAGCACAGGAAATTATTGCCGAAGATGTTCCGGTTAAAAAAGATACGGTTGAGCCCTTTAAACGCAAAAAAATAGACGGTATTATTGCTACCGTGGGCGAGTATATTATCCTGGATTCTGATATCGACATGGAATATATCGAACTTTCCAGCCAAGGTATTTCGATTAACAATGTGTCAAGATGTGAATTGTTGGGAAAATTAATGGAAGACCGTTTATATGCTCACCAGGCTTTGCAGGACAGTACTATTGTGGTAAAAGATTCTGAAATAAACAACATGATGGAGGAACGTATCGGTTATATGCTCAGCCAAATCGGTTCCTGGGATAAAATGCTGAAATTTTACAACAAAAAGAACGAAGAAGATTTCAGGTCTTTCTTTTTCGATGTTTTAAAACAGAATAAACTTTCCAACGAAATGCGGAATAAAGTGGTGGAAGAAGTTGAAATCACGCCGGAAGAAGTTCGTACATTTTTTAAAAACATACCCAAAGAAGATCTCCCTACTTTTGGAGCCGAAATGGAAGTTTCCCAGATTGTAATTGAACCCAAAATTTCTAAGGAAGAAAAGCAGAAAGTAATTGATAAATTAAATGATATCAGAAATGATGTGTTGAACAACGGAGCCAGTTTCAGAACCAGAGCCGTACTTTATTCAGAAGATCCGGGTTCCAGATCCAGTGGCGGTTTTTATAAAATGAACCGGAAAACACAATTTGTCAAAGAGTTCAAAGAAGTGGCTTTTAGTTTAAATGAAGGCGAGATTTCCAAGCCATTTGAAACCGAGTTCGGCTATCATATTATTTTGGTCGAAAAAATCAGAGGGCAGGAGGTTGAGTTAAGACACATACTGCTCACACCAAAAGTTTCTGATGAAGCTTTAAAGGAAGCCAAAGAAAAAGCCCAACTGATACGTCAGCGGATTTTAGACGGTGAATTATCGTTTGCAGATGCCGCCAGAACGCTGTCTGATGAAAAGGAAACCCGAGCCAATGGCGGTGTTCTATTAAACCCAAAGACAATGGACTCAAAATTTGAACTGACCAAAATGGATCCGACCCTGTACGGGCAGGTTTCCGGTTTAAAAGATAAAGAGGTTTCCGTTCCTGTTCTGGACGAAGACCAGCGAGGCATGAAAAAATATAAACTACTCATGGTAACCAATCGTATCGACTCACACATTGCAGACTATGCCACCGATTATATTAAAATTAAAGACTTGGCTTTAAAAGAAAAGCAGTTTGATGCCATCGGTAAATGGTCAAATGAAAAAATCATGGAAACCTATATCAAAATCAACGGAGAATACCGAAATTGCCAGTTCATGAATAACTGGCTTAAAAAATAATTGATTAAATAATTCCTAATCCATACCCTTAAAACTATGTCTGACGTAACGGCAATTCAAAATTTAGTTCAAAAAAGAAAAGACTTAAAACAGGAAATTTCTAAAATCATTGTTGGTCAGGACGTTGTGGTTGATCAGATTTTGTTGAGTATTTTTTCGGGCGGACATGCCCTTTTGGTGGGGGTTCCCGGTTTGGCCAAAACACTGATGGTGAACACTATTGCTCAGGCTTTGGGATTAGATTTTAAACGTATTCAGTTTACACCGGATTTAATGCCTTCTGATATTTTGGGCAGTGAAATTTTAGATGAAAACAGAACCTTTAAATTCATCAAAGGCCCTATTTTTTCTAATATTATTTTGGCCGATGAGATTAACCGTACACCTCCCAAAACGCAGGCAGCTCTTTTAGAAGCCATGCAGGAACGGGCCGTTACGATAGCCGGACACAATTATAAATTAAGTTTGCCTTATTTTGTTCTGGCCACTCAAAACCCGATCGAGCAGGAGGGAACCTATCCGTTGCCGGAAGCTCAATTAGACCGTTTTATGTTCTCCATTAAACTGGATTATCCCTCGTTTGCCGAAGAAGTTCAGGTGGTCAAAAGCACTACGTCAGATGATAAACCCGTCATTAATCCGCTCTTTACAGCTCAGGAAATCATCGATTTTCAACACCTGATCCGAAGAATCCCGGTGGCCGATAATGTCATTGAATATGCTGTAAGCTTAGTAACCAAAACAAGACCGGAGAGTGATTTGGCTACAGATTTTATCAAAAATTATATCGATTGGGGAGCCGGGCCGAGGGCCTCGCAAAACCTTATATTGGCAGCCAAAGCCCATGCTGCGTTCAACGGAAAATTTTCACCGGATATCGAAGATGTTAAGGCTGTTGCCGAGGGTATTCTGCGTCATCGTGTGGTAAAAAACTACAAAGCCGATGCCGAAGGATTGAGTATCGAAAAGATTATTGCCCGGTTGGTTTAATAAAGCGAACGGCTTGGCATTATAAACAATATTTTACTTGTATTGGGTATTTCGGTTTCGGAGTATTTTGTCCATTTCCGCATCGTAAAAGAATAAAAACATACTCCCCATCATGTCCTGGTCTTCGGCAGAAGTATTGTTTACGTCCAGCACAATTTCATATTCCTGATCGGCATACAGCCAAACACCCTCTTCAGACTTAAAGTTTTGAATATGGGTTAAACCTATACTGTTTCTGTGATTGGTTACCTCACTGGTAAAAACAGGTTTTTGAGTGGTTTTGTTAAACAATACGATACGCGTGGCAAACGGATGTACATGAATGGCAGCGGCATGCAACCGCAAGCTGTCTTTGATTTCTAACTGATGGTTAATACCACTGTGATAGGTGTTTTTTCCGGTTGGAATCACCCAATGCCCGGATAATTTATTACCCTTTCCATCATCATAACTGTGGTTTTTGGTTTCTACCGGAATGCAGAAATCGGCTCCGGGGTCGGTGGGACTTTTATAAGGATCATATTGGTTGTACGGCAACATGATAAAAGCTGTTTTGCTCATCAAAGGTTTAGTGTTTTGATCGTTCTGATAAGCAATAGAAACCTGGTGCTTAACCTTGTAATAAACATTTTTAAGGTTGTGATTTAAAGTTTGTGTTGTTACAAAAAGTAAATCATTTCCTTTCATCGGTACGCCGTAACCAGCCGGAAACTGGAAAGTTTCCATACCGTGTGAAAGTGAAGTCAGCCTCGGATATTGTTTGCCTATGCGATCTTCTAATCCAAAGTTGGAATAATATTTTGAATCGTTAATGTCAACATTCATGTGACAAATAAAATCATTAGACATCTTTTTGCCCGTTTTTGCATCTTGAGCCACCACTTTAAAGCCTGTAATCCAAAGTAAAGTTGAATCTTGTGATAACATGACATAGCTGGAAGCTTTTGGGCCTTCCATTGATTTATAAATGTCATCTACAATAAAAGTAGGCGATAGCATTTTGTGTTCTTTGGAATGGTTTTCCACCTGCCAATCGTTATCAACCAAACCTGTTTTGTGCAACAACGTTGTTTTTACAATGGCTTTGTGTCGGGTTGATAATTGAGTGTACCAAATCCCACCGCCAACGATAGCGAGCAATACCAAGAATGTTAAAATTTTATATATCTTTGTTCTTCGCATATCCGCAAATTTAAGTATTTCTATGATTGATCATCAAATTGTTGCATCGAAAAGAATTTTCGGATTAGATTTTCTCAGGGCATTGTCGATTTTACTGGTGCTTTTCTCCCATATTTCATGGATTTATCAATCGGATGGCTTACTCGGAAAAATGCAGGACTTCTCCGGTTTAATCGGAATTGAACTGTTTTTGATACTGAGCGGCTATCTGGTCGGAACCATTATTTTTAAACAGTTTGTCACACAGCAATATACCTTTGAAGAGGTTAGTAATTTTTTAAAGCGACGGTTATTCAGAATATTACCCAGTTACTACCTTGTGTTGGTTATAAATATCTTTATCGCTTTCGCAATCGGACTTCCGGTATCATTTGCATGGAAGTATTTTTTGTTTATTCAAAATTTTTCAACACCTATTCCGCCTTTATTTCCTGAATCATGGAGTTTACCCGTTAAAGAGCTGAGTTATATTTTTGTGGTGCTGCTGCTCTTTGCTTTTGCCAAACCGATACATTTTAAATTCAGAAGAGTATTTTTTTTAAGGGTGGTTTACGGGTTTTTATGCTTGTCTTTGGCTTTAAAGGTGATTTATCACATCGAAAAGCCGTTCTTTTCACTGGCCGAATGGACCATGGAGGTGCGTTCGGTTGTTATATACAGAATGGACTCCGTAATGTTCGGAATCTTGTTTGGCTATTATTACATCGGAAATAAAGATTTTTTTCAGAAAAAAAGTTTATTGCTGGTTTGGATTGGTATTTTATTGTTTGTGTTTTTTGTGCTACTGCTCTTATCGGTTAATTTGAATACGGTAGCCTGGTTCTGGAATATTGTGGCTTTGCCTTTTATTTCCATACTTGTTTTATGTTTTTTACCCGCTTTGCTTTTGTGGCATAAAGCCTCAGAAAAGTTTAAAAAGGGTATTGCGTTTTTGTGCAACTTATCCTATTCCGTTTACCTGATCCATTACAGTATTGTATTGTTTTTGATGAAATATTTTATCGATACAAGTTCTTTTTCCCTGTTGCAATTACATATCTTTACAATGGTTTACCTGTTGATAACCTTTGCTTTGGGGCATGTTTTTTATACTTATTTTGAAAAACCGATTAATTTATTCCGAATTTCTAATTTTAAACTAAATGGAAAAAGATCAGTCAGCAGATAGGATATTCGGACTCGATTTTATGAGAGCTGTTGCCATTCTGATGGTTTTATACGGGCATTGTTTAATGATCTACCCGGAAAGCAAGACTGTCCTTTTTCAGTTCGGACTGATTTTTGGCTTTCTGGGAGTAGAAGTGTTTTTTGTGTTAAGCGGATTTTTGATCGGAAGAATTTTATACCGGATGTACACAGAAAAGGTGTTTTCGCTAAAATCAGTTTTGGACTTTCTCAGGCGAAGATGGTTTCGTACGCTGCCGAATTATTATTTGGTGTTAACCTTCAATATTCTCATCAGTTTCGTTATCGGCTATGCTGTTGTTGACTGTTGGAAGTACTTTTTCTTTCTCCAGAATTTTAATTCGCCTTTGCTTCCTTTTTTCCCGGAATCATGGAGTTTATCTGTTGAAGAATTTGCTTATCTGTTGCTGCCGTTAGCCCTTTTTGCAATAACAGCAGTGATAAATCCGAAGCCTGCCAACAAACCAACGTATTTTTTCGGAATCGTCCTTGGCTTAATAATGTTTTTTGTGTCAGCTAAAGTTTACTATGCCGTTACAACGGAAAGCACAACCTTGCACGAGTGGAACTTGGGTTTAAAAGCTGTTGTGGTTTATCGGTTAGATGCTGTTTTTATGGGAGTTTTAGCAGCCTGGGTTTCATTGAACTTTAAAGGTTTCTGGAAAAAAATCCGCATTCCGTTTGCCTTTTCAGGGATGATTTTGTTTGTCGGATTGTTTGTTGGAGTTGGCTTTTTTCAGATCTCCATAGAAGCCTTTCCGTACTTCTGGAATATTTTCTATTTACCCATAACGTCGTTTATGTGCGTGATGTTCCTTCCGTTGTTGTCGCAATGGAAGTCCTTAAAATACAGTGTTTTGAAAAAACCTGTCACCTTTGTCAGTAAGGTTTCATATTCTTTATACCTGTTGCATTATAGTGTGATCCTTCAATTATTGCTCTACTGTTTTCCAACCGATAAATTTTCATCGGGTCAGCTTCATGCTTATGCAGTATTGTATTTAGTGATTACTTTTTTTTCAGCTTCATTGTTGTATAAATGGTATGAAAAACCAATGATGGATTTAAGAGACAGGTGAAAAATCAATTAAAAGTTACTGTTTTGCAGTACTTTTACAGAATTCAATTTGCGATTTTGACAAATAAGATTTGTTATATTGACAAATTTATATTTTTTAAGCCGTATTTTGCTTTTTATTGAAAATAATTTTTAAAAAATAGAATTTATGTAAAAAATGATTTCTAAAAGATATATTTAGCTATTAATTTTACAATGTTCTAACGTTTTCGTAAATTCGCACCACAAACAAATAACACTTAATATTATGGCTTTTGATATTGAAATGATTCAGAAAGTGTATGCCAACATGGCCGAACGTGTCGATAAAGCACGCGAACTGGTTGGTCGTCCGCTTACGTTATCCGAAAAGATTTTATATTCACATTTATGGGAAGGAATGCCTTCTCAGGCATATACGAGAGGAAAAGACTATGTTGACTTTGCTCCGGATCGTGTGGCTTGTCAGGATGCTACCGCTCAGATGGCTTTGTTGCAGTTCATGCATGCCGGAAAAAGCAAGGTGGCGGTGCCTACAACCGTGCATTGTGATCACCTGATCCAGGCCAAAGTAGATGCCAAAACAGATTTGGCCCGTGCTAAGCAGCAAAGCAATGAAGTATTTGATTTTTTATCTTCTGTTTCAGATAAATACGGAATCGGGTTTTGGAAACCCGGAGCAGGAATTATTCACCAGGTAGTATTGGAAAATTACGCTTTTCCGGGTGGTATGATGATCGGAACCGATTCGCATACCGTAAACGCCGGCGGATTAGGAATGCTGGCCATTGGTGTTGGAGGTGCTGATGCGGTGGATGTTATGTCCGGAATGGCCTGGGAATTGAAATTCCCGAAATTAATCGGAGTAAAACTGACCGGAAAATTATCGGGTTGGACAGCTCCGAAAGACGTGATTCTTAAAGTGGCCGGAATTCTGACTGTAAAAGGAGGAACCGGAGCAGTTGTTGAATATTTTGGCGAAGGAGCAACGGCAATGTCGTGTACCGGAAAAGGAACCATTTGTAATATGGGAGCCGAAATCGGAGCAACTACTTCTACTTTTGGTTATGATGCTTCAATGGATCGTTACCTTCGCTCAACCGGAAGACCGGATGTGGCGGATGCAGCCAATAAAGTAGCACAGCATCTGACAGCTGACCCGGAAGTTTACGCCAATCCGGAACAATATTTTGATCAGGTAATTGAAATCAACTTATCCGAGTTAGAACCCCACTTGAACGGGCCGTTTACACCGGATTTAGCTACGCCTATTTCGAAAATGAAAGAAGAAGCCATTAAAAATAACTGGCCGTTAAAAATAGAAGTAGGTCTGATTGGTTCCTGTACCAACTCTTCGTACGAAGATATTGCCCGTGCAGCTTCTTTAGCAAAACAGGTTTCGGAGAAAAACCTGAAAACAAAAGCCCAGTTTACCATTACACCGGGCTCAGAAACGGTTCGATATACCATTGAACGTGACGGGTTTATTGATACATTCGATAAAATCGGAGCAACCGTTTTTGCGAATGCTTGCGGACCATGCATCGGAATGTGGGACAGAGAAGGAGCCGAGAAAGAAGAACGCAATACCATTGTGCATTCCTTTAACAGAAACTTTTCAAAACGTGCCGACGGAAACCCCAATACCTTAGCCTTTGTAGGTTCACCCGAGTTGGTTACTGCTTTGGCTATTGCCGGAGATTTAGGATTTAATCCGCTTACGGATACATTAATCAACGAAGATGGTCAGGAAGTAAGATTGGATGAACCAACCGGAAACGAGTTGCCCTTAAAAGGTTTTGATGTTGAAGATCCGGGTTATCAGGCTCCTGCCGAAGACGGTTCAGGTGTACAGGTCGTTGTAAATCCAACTTCTGAGCGTTTACAGTTATTAGCTCCTTTTGATCCCTGGGATGGAAAAAATATTACCGGAGCCAAGTTGCTGATCAAAGCGTTCGGAAAATGTACCACAGACCATATCTCAATGGCCGGTCCGTGGTTACGTTTCCGCGGACACCTGGATAACATTTCAAATAACATGCTGATTGGTGCAGTGAATGCTTATAATCAAAAAACAAATGCTGTTAAAAATCAATTAACAGGCGAATATGATGCTGTTCCGGCCGTGCAAAGAGCCTATAAGGCAAAAGGTGTTCCTTCGATTGTGGTGGGAGACCACAATTACGGAGAAGGTTCTTCCAGAGAGCATGCTGCAATGGAACCTCGTTTCTTAGGGGTTAAAGCGGTTTTAGTAAAATCGTTTGCCCGTATCCACGAAACAAATCTAAAAAAGCAAGGGATGTTGGCCTTAACATTTGCTCATGAAGCTGACTACGACAAAATCCAGGAAGATGATACCATCAATTTTGTAGATTTAGTTGATTTTGCTCCCGGAAAGCCTTTAACCTTAGAGTTTGTGCATGCTGACGGAAGCAAAGATGTGATTATCGCTAACCATTCTTATAACGAAAGCCAGATCGGTTGGTTTGTAGCCGGTTCTGCTCTGAACTTAATTGCAGCTGCCGGAAAAGCTTAACACTTATATAAATGCCATTTTATAGAGAAAACTCCTGAGCAATCGGGAGTTTTTTTATAATAATCGGCTTCAAATTCTATTTTCCGTAAACTTCCACCGTTCCGTTATGCCAGAAAACTTTGTCGTAATAAAATTCGATACTGGTTAGGTTATGCTTCTTTTTTACAAAACATTTACCAATCACTTTTGCTTCTTTTCCTAAAACGGTTACTGCTGTATTGTGCTTAATTTTATTTTGTTGATAGAGTGAATATATCTTTTGAGCAATATCCTGCCGAATGGTCATTTTTGCATTGAATGTACTCACAACAACAGTACCGGATTGGGTTTTGGCAATAAGCTCCATACTGTTCTGACCATGTTGATAGGTAATTGGTTTACTTTGTGCATACGACAAACTGTAGGTGAACATCACCAGGAAGAGTAGGTTTTTCATACGAGATTTTTGGGTTAAATCGGTTTTATGATAACTCAAAAACCAGCAATCTATTGTTTTGCTTACAGAAATTATTTAAAAATCCATACCCCTATACAAGAAAAAAATCCGTTCCAAACAAAATTGAAACGGATTTAAAAAATAGAACCCTGATTAATAATAAGCGTAACGCTGTACTTTAGAAATATATTTCGCCAAACGAATCACCTGATGACTGTAACCGAATTCATTGTCATACCAAACATAAAGTACCACGTTTTTACCATCGGCAGAAACAATGGTGGCGTTACTGTCATAAATAGAAGGTGCATTGGTTCCCACGATATCAGAAGAAACCAGTTCGTTGTTGAGTGAATATTTGATCTGTTCCACCAGTTGTCCTTCTAAAGCATATTTTTTCATAATTTCATTCACTTCATCCACAGAAGTCTCTTTGCTGACTTCCAGGTTCAGCACAACCAGCGAACCATTCGGAACCGGAACCCTGATTGCGTTTGAAGTTAATTTTCCGGCTAAACTGGGCAATGCTTTTGCTACAGCACTTCCCGCACCGGTTTCGGTAATAACCATATTTAAAGCAGCAGCACGTCCTCTGCGGTATTTTTTGTGCATATTGTCCACCAGATTCTGGTCATTTGTATAAGCATGAATGGTTTCCAGATGACCTTTTACTACGCCTAACGTATCTTCAACTGCTTTCAGAATAGGAGTTATGGCATTGGTTGTACATGAGGCTGCTGAAAAAATATCAACTTTATCGGGGTTATGATCTTTGTGGTTTACCCCATAAACAATATTGGGAACTCCTTTACCGGGAGCCGTAAGCAGTACTTTAGAAACACCTTTTGATACCAGATGTCTTTTTAAAGCCTCTTCGGTTGTGAAAGCTCCGGTGTTGTCTATCACCAGGGCATCTTCAATTCCATAGGCCGTATAATCAATTTCTTCCGGTGTGTTGGCAGAAATAACATGAACAGTTGTTCCGTTGATAAGCAATGCATTGTTTTTTGGATCGGCGGTAACCGAACCCTGAAAGTCACCGTGCACAGAATCATACCGCAGCAGAGAGGCTCTTTTTTCCAATATCGTGGCATCGTTCTTATCACGGGTTACAATAGCCCGAAGACGTAATTGGGTACCTTTTCCGGTTTTAGACATCAGCTCGCGTGCCAATAAACGGCCAATGCGGCCAAAACCATATAACACAACATCTTTGGGTTTAATGGATTTTGTTTCTTTTGCTTTTCGCAATTTGTCTATGACAAATGATTTGGTATTATGGTATTTGTCATCCTCCAAATGATACTCATAGGTCAATTTACCGATGTCTAATTTAGAGGGAGGTAAGTCCAATGATAACATCTCACGGGCAATTTCTACCGAATCAAAAATAGAGATAGGTTTACCGACAAATTCTCCCGCATATTCATGCAGGTTCAGAATTTCAGATACATTTTTGTCAATCAATTGATTACGGAAAAGAACCATTTCAATGGATTTATCATACCATAAATCGCTGATGATTTTAATAAATTCTACCCCGGCTCTTCTGCGGTCTGCCTGAAAAGAGAGTTCTTTTTCGTACAAGGAAGGATGGTTGTTCATACGTTTAAAATTAGTTGGTGTTGTAAAATTTGGTGCAAAAGTATAGATTTCAAACGTTTTCGTAAACTTTTTTGGCAATTTTTTAAAATAAAAAATCCTGCAAAGTCAAAACCAGACCCTGCAGGATTTACCCTAAATAAAAACCTACTTTAAATTATAATCCGCATTAACTGGCGGTTCGGTAACAGAATTTCAACCCGGACACCTTGTTTTTCCGATTTACTTCCCAAAGCCCTGGAAACGGTTTCTACATCGGTTGCTTTCACGCCGTCAATACTTAAAATAATACTTCCTTTTAATTCCTCGGCATAAGGGGCCAGTTTTTCATTGGTAATTTCTTTAATTTTTACCCCTTGATTAATTTTAAAATATTTTTTATCAGCCGTATCCAGGTCTTCTAATTCCAATCCGTAGAATTCATAACTCAGCAGTTCTTTCTTGGTTAATTTGACCGGAATAATCATTCTTTTTCCGTCACGGTTTACGGTCACTTTAATTTCATCATTTGGCCGTTTTGTATTAACATAACCGGAAAGTTCCGCAAAGGAAGTTACATTTTGATTGTCTAATTTTACTATCACATCACCGGATTTGATTCCGGCTTTTTCTGCTCCTGAATTTTTGGTGACCTTGTTGATATAGAACCCTTGTGTTTCGCTGGTGTTTAATTCTTTTGAGGCTACCCCGTTTAATTCTCTTCCTTCAATACCCAATATGCCTCGCTGTACATTGCCGAACTCCATAATGTCCTCAATAATTTTCCGTGTGATGTTAGACGGAACAGCAAATGAATAACCTACATAGCTACCTGTGTTGGAAGATATCATGGTGTTGATGCCTACTAATTCACCCCTGGTGTTTACCAAAGCACCGCCACTGTTTCCGGGGTTGACCACCGCATCGGTCTGAATAAAGGATTGTATTCCGCTGGTATCTAAATTTCTCGCTTTGGCAGAAATAATTCCCGCAGTCACGGTAGAGTTGAGGTTATACGGATTTCCGACCGCCAAAACCCATTCGCCTACCTTCACCTGATCTGAGTCAGCAAAAACGGCATAAGGCAGTTTTTCATCAGCATCTACTTTTAACAAAGCGATGTCCATGTTAGAATCCGTTCCGATTAGTTTGGCCTGGTATGTTTTTTTGTTGTTCAGGGTGATTTCAATATCCTGGGCACCGTTTATAACATGGTTGTTTGTCACAATATAGCCGTCTTCGGAAATAATAACCCCTGAACCGGTTCCGATTTGCTGTTGCTGTTGCCCGCCCCGGTAGCCATACATAAATTCCATAATGGGGTTGGAAATGGTACGGTAAGAAACATTTTTAACGTGAACAACCTGATGCAGAGCCGATTCGGCAGCTTCTGTAAAATCTACCGCTTCAGCGGGCAATCCCACATTTTTAGTCTGATATATAGGAGCTGTTGTCACAACAGCACCCTTGTGTTGGTATTCTTTTTCAAAAAATAAGAGGTAAGCACCCAAAGTAATTGCACCACTGCACAAAGACACTAAAAATAAATTGGTTACATTTTTCATAGGTAATCTAAATTTAGTTTAACAATGTAAATTTATACGATTTATTGTTTTTGTAAATAAGGTTTAACGCTCTTTAACAGCCCTTAACTTTTCTTTTAAAAAATTGTACTTTTGCAATGTATATCTTTATCAAATGAACATTCAATTTTTTAAATACCAGGGAACGGGCAATGACTTTATTCTGATTGATAACCGTCAGCAGATTTTTCCCAAAAATGATACCAAATTCATTAAAAAGCTTTGTGACAGACGTTTTGGAATAGGAGCAGACGGTTTGATATTGCTGGAAAATGACAAAATTTCAGATTTTAAAATGGTCTATTACAACGCTGACGGTAACGAAAGTTCCATGTGTGGTAACGGCGGTCGCTGTATTGTGGCTTTTGCCCGGCAATTGAATGTGATTGAAAATGAGACAACGTTTGTTGCAGTTGACGGTGCACATTATGCCAAAATTTCAGCAGACGGAACCGTTTCACTTCAAATGAAAGAGGTGTCAGAAATTAAATTTGCGGCAGATTATGTATTTTTAAATACAGGATCACCCCATCACATTACTTTAGTGGATGATGTAAAATCTGTTCCGGTAAAAGAAGCCGGCAGTCAGATTCGTTACAGCGATTTGTACGGAAAAGCGGGAAGCAATGTTAATTTTGTGGAAATTATTTCTGATTCACTTTTAGCGGTTCGCACTTATGAACGTGGGGTAGAAGACGAAACGTTGTCGTGTGGAACGGGAGTAACAGCCGCAGCCATTGCCGTCAATGCGATTGGTAAGACAACGGCCAATGAAATTTCGCTGTTAGTAGAAGGAGGTCAACTGAAGGTTACTTTTCAAAAAGAAGGTTCACGCTATACCCGCGTTTTTTTGATTGGCCCGGCCATATATGTTTTTGAAGGACAGGTGGATACCGAAAATTTCTGAAAGATGAAAACACTTCAGGGGCAGCATATTTATTTAAGGGCTTTGGAACCGGAAGATCTGGAATTTGTGTACCGGTTGGAAAACGATGAATCGGTATGGGAAATAAGTCAGACGCAAACCCCGTACAGCCGCTTTTTAATTCGTCAGTACCTTGACAACGCCCGGCAGGATATTTATGAAGCCAAACAATTGCGACTGGCCATTTGTAAAAACGATGGTTTTCAGCCCATAGGTTTAATCGATTTATTTGATTTTGATCCGAAGAATAGCAGGGCAGGTATCGGTATTTTAATCCAGCATCCGGCCAACAGACAAAAGGGTTATGGCCGGCAGGCATTGGAGTTAGTAACAAAATATGCTTTTGAACGGTTGGATCTACATCAGTTATATGCCAATATTGCTACCTCTAATGAAGCCAGTATTGCTCTTTTTACTACTTTTGGATTTGAATGTGCAGGCATAAAAAAAGATTGGAATTTTAACAACGGAAACTATACAGACGAAGCACTGTATCAATTAATCAGAAAAAAATAATTACGCTAAAAAAATGAATTTTAAAAAGCTTATCTTATACGTATCTCTAATCATTTTAGTGATTGTTGCTTATTTCGGGTTTAAAATTTACCAGATTGTTTTTATGCCGAACACCGTTTTTTCCGAAGAGAAAATAACTGTTTTTGTTCCTACAAATGCTACGTTTGAAGAAGTGAAAACCATTATTTCACCTTATGTAAAAGAGATGGATAAATTTGAAACGTTAGCCAACCGGAGAGGCTATGCCGCCGAGGTGAAAGCGGGAAAATTCGAGCTGACCAAAAACATGAACACCAATGCAATTGTCTCTGCTTTGCGGAGAAATATACCGGTTCGGGTAACGTTCAATAACCAGGAACGATTAGAGAATTTTGCCGGACGCATTGCTTCTCAAATCGAACCGGATAGTATTCAGCTATTGGACATTTTCAAAGAACCAAAGTTTTTGCAGGAAAATGGTTTTACGGAAGAAACTGTTTTTACGATGCTCTTACCCAATACGTTTGAGTTTTATTGGAATACTTCGGCCGAAAAATTCCGAAATCAAATGACCAAAGCATATTATCGTTTTTGGAATGATGAGCGTAAAGCCAAAGCTGAAAAATTAGGTTTAACGCCGGTTCAGGTTTCTGTGCTGGCCTCTATCGTACAAAAAGAAACGGCCAAAGTGGAGGAACGCCCCCGGGTGGCAAAAGTTTATTTGAACCGGATGAATATCGGGATGCCGTTGCAGGCCGATCCGACGGTAATTTTTGCCTTTAAGCTGGTTTCAAACGATTTTAACCAGGTAATCAAACGGGTTTATTACAAGCATTTAGAAACAGAATCGCCTTATAACACTTATAAATATACAGGTTTACCGCCCGGACCGATTTTTATGGCTGATGTCAATGCCATTGATGCGGTACTCAATCCCGAACAACATGATTTTATTTATTTTTGTGCCAGTGTAGAGCGATTCGGGTATCATGAATTTGCGACAACATTGGAACAACACAATGTAAATGCACGAAAATATGCTCAATGGTTAAATGCTCAAACTTCGGGGAACTAATTTGAAGAATTCAGTTTTTATCGTTTATATAATTTGCGGGCTGTTTTTAAACAGTGCATTTGCCCAATCCGGTTTTAAGTCGTTTCTTAAGCCGTCTGATACATTAAATACAACGAGAAGAAATTTGGTTATCACCTCCGAAGCGGTTTTAACTTCTGCCGCTCTCATCGGCCTGAATCAGCTTTGGTATGCCGATTATGAAAAATCGTCTTTTCATTTTAAAAACGACAATAACGACTGGCTGCAAATGGACAAAGCCGGGCATGTTTATTCTTCCTATCATTTAGGACGAATAAGTGCCGAAATGCTCGCCTGGAGTGGTGTTTCTAAAAAAAATCAATTACTATTCGGAGCCGGATACGGCTTTGTTTTTCTCACTGCGGTGGAGGTTTTTGATGGTTATTCTGCCGAATGGGGATTTTCATGGGGCGATGTGGCCGCCAATGCTACCGGAACGGCCTTGTATGTTTCGCAGGAACTACTCTGGAATGAGCAGCGGATTATTCCGAAATTCTCTTTTCATACAACCCGGTTTGCAACCATCAGGCCGGAGTTGCTGGGAGAAGATTTTAACGAACAGCTGCTGAAAGATTACAATGGACAAACTTATTGGTTATCAGTCAACATCCGCTCCTTTTTTAAAAATTCAAAAATTCCCGGTTGGTTAAATCTGGCGGTTGGTTATGGTGCTGATGGAATGATAGCGGGCAATACAAAATCAGATATACCTCCTTTGCTTCCTGAATTTGAAAGAAACCGTGAATTTTACCTGAGCTTTGATATAGATTTATCCAGAATAGAAACCCGTTCTCCTTTTTTAAAAACGGTTTTTTCACTTTTTAACACGGTCAAAATACCCGCTCCCGCCTTTGAGATTAACGGTTCCGGAAAATCAAAATTCCACGTTTTTTACTTTTAGAAAAGTTTAACTTGTTGATTGTCAAATTTATAAAAATTGTTGTATATTTGCACCGGTGAAATTCAAGCAGGTGACAGCACTTGAGAAATAAACTTTTATGTCAAAAAAATGGTATTTTTATTCTTGTATAGCCTTGATAGTAGGCGTGATCAGTACAGGTTTTAAACCATATAAATTTGAGAATTTGAATTGGTTTTATGTCAATGAATCGGATGAGGTTTTGCATTACACCGTTCCAACTGCGGCAGAATTAGAATATACCCATGTGATATTCCCGGAAACGGGAAAAACCTATGCCGGTTTCAAACAGGCCTTAGCCTTTAAAGAATCGCAGGGAAAATACAACTTGGTAAATTCCTTTGGCTATATGGGCAAATACCAGTTTGGTATGGGGACTTTGCGTACGATTGGTGTTCGGGACAGTCTGCATTTTATGAATTCTCCCCAATTACAGGAAAAAGCATTCAATGCTTTAGCCGCCATTAACAAATGGATTCTCCGGGAAGAAATTGAAAAATATGAAGGCAAAGTTATTCAGGGGGTTACTATCACGGAATCAGGCTTGCTGGCAGCAGCTCACTTGGGCGGAGCCGGTTCGGTAAAGAAATTTTTAAAGAGCAACGGTAACCGCAGTATCAAAGACGGCTTTGGTACTTCTATTAAAAGCTATATCAAAAAATTTGGCGGTTATGATACCTCGCATATTGTGGCAAACAAAAATGCGAAGGTTAAAAAATAATTATGTTAATTATTTAATTCAAATTGCTGGTTTTGTAAAGTTACAACACCTCACCAAAGTCAGAACGTCCAATCAACATTATTTCCTTAACTATGAAAGTAGGTAAAAAACAAATGCTTTAAAAATTAATTGTAAGTAAAATTTCCGCAAAATAATTAAACGGAGAGAGAGATTTTTTGTGTTAATCACGTAATCAACAACACCTTTTTTATATTTAATTTTACTTGATTAATATTAGTTCTAAAATTTCATTCATTATTCCGTTGCATTTTGTACAATATATTTTTTCCATGCCCTAATTTAATACACGTAGCAAAAACAAATCCTTATTTGACAAGCTTTAATGAATACTAATCATCTAAAGCTTATTTCTATAAAATAAAAAACAGCATTCAGCT